>ERZ791852.41-NODE-41-length-105065-cov-5.661623_pt1 | contig 105065 bp, 121 predicted proteins | sample MGYA00510287_ERZ791852 | MGnify/ENA primary metagenome ERZ791852 (study PRJEB30046, sample SAMN00715257) | human gut metagenome | study: EMG produced TPA metagenomics assembly of the A metagenome-wide association study of gut microbiota in type 2... | reverse complement strand
TTATGAGTGAATGGAAGGATTCAATGCAGGCATTGTCATAAGGATAACCTTTATGAGAGTAGCAACGTTGCATGTTTTTGGTGGCTTCACGCCATGCCTGAGACACATACTGGCTTCCACGGTCAGCGTGTATTATTAAAGGTAAATCGGTGTTACGTATTGCCTTGTCTTTTCCCAGAATGCCTATGGCTTTTTTAACACATCGAGTGCGTCCTGAGTGTTACGGAGTTCGCGTTTAAGACGTGCATTTTCCCTTTGTATTTCGGATTCGTAATTACCTGAACCGATCACGGGAATGTCGCCGTCATTGTTACGGTATTGTGACTCCCATCTGGCAAGGGTGCTAATGCCGATGCCTAGGTTCTTGGAACATTGAAGTTGTGTGAAATCAGGATGCTCCTTGCGATAATTAATGGCATCCAATTTGAATTGTTTGGTATGTTGCTTTCTTGGCATAATGAGTACCGCCTCTTGGTACTATATAATATTTTCAGGGGAATGTCTCATTTTGTTTTGAACTATTTATATGCTAGCACTAATATTCTTTAGTAGATGAGGAATGTAAGATGATAAAATTGTTAGGCTTTAATATTGAAGACTGAAGTTGGTACTAATGGAGGACTCAAAAAAATCAATGTATTGAAATCGCAAATGAAATAGAAATCAATGTGAAAGAAATGTTGAGGGAATATATAATGGTGTAAATTACAAAGTAAAAAATAAAATTATGACACCTTTATAACAAATGGTATCTAGAAAAGGTTTTTTTTGTATGTTAGAGTTAAAAGTATAAACAAAAAAGAGGAGGAGTAAAAAAATGAAAAAGCTACAAAGTAGAATACTGGCAATTGTACTTGTAATTGCCGTGGCAGGAGCTTACATGCCAATTTCAGAAGTACCAACTTATGCAGCTACTAAAAAAGTAAAGCTGAGTAAAAAGAAAGTAAGTCTAAAAGTTGGGAAAAAGAAAACTATTAAATTAAAAAATGTAAGGAAAAAGGTTAAATGGAAAGTAGTAAAAGGAAAAAAAGTAGTTTCCATTAAGAAAAAAGGAAAATTAAAAAACAAAATTGTAATTAAAGCTAAAAAAGCCGGAAAGGCAGTAATAAAAGCTACATATAAGAAGAAGAAATACAAAGTAAAAGTAACGGTAAAAAATAATAAACAAACATCAGGAAATGCACAGACATCTACAACAGTTGCTCCTACAACTGCAAATGGTGTAGTAGTTACAACTAAAGTTGTAGAATCAAAAACAGAGATTACGACGGAAACTCTGACAGCAGCGCCAACAGAGGCGCCAACAGAGGCACCAACAAAGGCACCGACAGTAGCGCCAACAGAGGCACCGACAGTAGCCCCAACAGAGGCACCAACGGTAGCACCAACAACAGCGGATCCTAATAAACCTGCAGCACCGATAGGATTAACATCTGCAGGAAGCAAGGATTTACCATTCTATTTTGCATGGGCAATGACTGAAGGAGTTACATATAATTTTTACATAAATGATACAAAAATTGAATCAGGAATTGTTGCAGGATTCTATAATTGTGATTCAAAATATTTTACAACAGTGGGAGATTATAAAATTTCCGTAACAGCAGAAAAAAATGGATATGAGTCAGATAAAGCTACAATCGATTTTAAAGTAACAAAAGATAATGTAGCTACAACAGTAGCACCAACAGAGGCGTCTACGGAAGCACCAACGGTAGCACCAACAGAGGCGTCTACGGAAGCACCAACAGAAGCACCAACGGAAGCTCCAACTAAGGCACCGGAAGATGCATCTCATGTAGTAAAGAATCCGGGGGTTCAGGAGGAAGCAGCTGATTCTCAGGTAGCAAGTGACATTTCACTTACACCATATTTGGATGGTATTGATGATAAATTGTCATCAACCAAAGGAAATACAAGTAACAACGAAGGAATAGAAAATTTATTTGACAATAATGTTAATACAAAGTTCTTTACAAATGATGCTCCGGCAATCACTATTGCATGGAAAATGAAGAGAGCAGTTACACTTAAGAGTTACACATTTGTATTAGCAGGGGATGCATCCACATATAAGCATAGAGATCCTCACAGCTGGGCAGTATATGCATCAATGGATGGTGAAAACTGGACAACTGTTTCAGATATTGATAATGGTGGAATTACCCACACAAATAATGGTGAATACACATTTAATTGTACAACAAAGATGTCAGCACAATATTTTATGATTATTATTAAAAATAGTGGTGATGATGGAAAGCTGTATTATGGTTCACAGATGTCTGAAATTTATCTGAAAGGTGATGTCGACAGAATTACAGAAAGTAGAGGAAGTGATATTACGGATCAGGTAAGTGGAATAGATACCGGGGCTACTACAATAAACGGATTTAATTCAAATGAAGGTGTGGAAAATATATTTGATGGTAAGAGAGCAACTAAATTATATTCTACATCTCAGACACCGGGGAATATAGTATGGAAAATGAAACAGAATACAACACTTTACAGTTACACAATTACAACTGCTAACGATAATTCAAAATATACAAACAGAACAATTAAGGCATGGAAGTTATACGGCTTGGCTGACGGAAAAAACTGGGAATTAATTGATACGGTAAATGAAAGCGGAATGGCAGATCAGGATTATGCTGATTATACATATCTTGTTGATAAGATAGGAACATATACTCAGTATAAAATGGAAATTACAGAATTGTACGGAAATAGTTTCCAGATTTCAGACATTACATTAAGGGGTAATTCAGTAACTGATAGTGAGTTCAAAGCTTTGTTTGTAGGTGACTGGGATAAGGTTACAGCAAAGGGATATAAAGAAGCATTGTATAATGCATTCTACGAGGTTTACCCAAGACAGTATAAACGTTGGGGAACAGGTTCGGAACCTAAAAAAATATTTGTAAGAGCTGACAAGGGAGAGAAAGGAGTGGCATACACATCCGGTTCTTCAATAGTAATTTCAGTTGACTGGATGAATAATAATCCAAGAGAAATTGGATATTTTACACATGAGTTAACACATGCTGTACAGCAGTACGGAAATGTATCTTCATCATCAAAAGCATGGTGGGTAGAAAATATGGCAAATTACGGTGGATTCCGTTACTATCATTGGGCACATGAAGATACTGCACAGATATATTATGCCAACGATACATCCCTTCAGGACTGGGGCTATGAGGCATATGGAAATAATAAATGGTTCTTCTCATATATGGATTCAAAATATCCAACAACAAAAGATAGTAATGGAAACGTAAAATATGGTCTTATTGATAGTCTTAACCATTTATTAAAGGACAATAAGGGTACAAGATATGATGACAATCCATATGATACATCAACACCATGGAATCAGTTAGTAAAGAAGATTACAGGATATGATTGTATAGAATCTCTTAGATTACATTATGTAGAGGAACTAAAAAATGGTACATGGAAATTTACAGGATTTGGAAATTATTCAGATAATTGGATTACTACAGATTTACCTGGAGTACCTAATATTGATTATCCTGCGTTCGTAGGAAAAAAACATGGAAATACAACCGGTACAAAACTGTCTTCAGCAGTAACAAGCGGAACAAATTTATTGTCAGGTGCAACAATTATCAGTGAATCAGGTTACACAAAGGATGGTGAGTCTTCATCTAAACTTATTGATGGCGATTTGTCAACAAAATGGTGTGCAACATCAGGAAACGTCGTAAACCAGGCATATGCTTTATCAGGTGCTCAGCACTTTGTAAAGATAGACCTTGGAAGTACAAAGACATTTAATACCTATACTCTTTACAATACACAAAGTAAGGAAGGTTTCGGTAATACTACTGAATGGGAAGTTCTTGTATCAAACGATGGAAAAGAATGGAAGTCAGTAGATTATCAAGTAAATCAGAATGATGCAATTTCATCCTTTGACATAGGAAAACAGACAGCAAGATACATTGTATTTAAGATATTTAATTCAGATAATGGTGGAGTTGGTACTGTAAGACTTTACGAACTTCAGTTATATAACAGATAGAAAAATATTTAATGACCCTTTATGCTATTAACAGTGGCATAAAGGGTTTTTTTAGGTTAAAATAAAACTGAAAGGATATTAATTCAATGGCCTTTGGAAATCCGGCAAAAATAATTAGAAAACTTACATCAAAAGAGATAATGGCTAATAAAGAAAATGCTATGGAGTATGTGAAAATTATGAAGGAATATAATTAAAAAGACTGAAATACGATTTTCTAATGATAGGAAAAGAGACATGAGTAATTCGATATTTAAAAATAAAAAACTTGTACCGGTTTTGGCATTTTTGTGTGCGGCAGGATGGTCATTGGCGTATCCTCTTATAAAACTTGGATATTCAAATCTAAATGTGGCATCAGATGATCTTGGAAGCAAAATCAATATTAATAATAATTTCTCTTGTGTTAATATTAGCAGTATGTTTTGGCATATACAATCAGCTGATTGCCTGTAACCCAATAAGCAAAATAGCAATTTTTAATGCATTTATTCCTATATTGGGAGTTATATTCTCGGCAATAATATTAGGAGAGCCAATGAAGCTTAAGTATTTTGTAGCAGGAATGCTTGTGGCACTTGGAGTGTATGTAATTAATAAATTTGATGGTAAGTAGAAGGAGGAAAGAATCATGAAGAAGATGTTAACTTTTGTAATTGCAGTAATCTCGTTATGTGGTTTATTTACCATACTAAAGAGTGACAATGCCTATGCGGCAACCAACAGACTGTTGGAGAAGGACAAGGTATACTATTATGATTTGGATGGAGATGGCACTAAGGAAAAGATATATTACCAGACCCATGTAAGCGCTAAAGACAATGAGTTTTTTGACAGTGTAAGTCTGTTTATAAATGACAAAAATGTATATACAAAAAAATTAACAGACGTATGGGCAAGCTACAAGGTAATTGACTTTGACACTTCTGACAAGACAATAGAGTTAAATTTTCAGGTAGGCAGTTATTCGTATACATTGGATTACAGTTCTTTTCAAAGATGGAACGGAAAAGAAATTACAGAATTTGAAACAAGCAGTAACAAGGCACTGATGTATGGGAGAGGATATCGGTTCAAGAATGTGAAAGGTAATGGAAGGTTCCATATTATTGTGGATACACCTTACGCATTGCCAATAGGATGTTTTTACGCAGATATTCCATTACAGTTAAAAGGTGATAAAATTGTACCGGCTACGGGAACTTACAAACTTGTGGAAAGCTCAAAAAAATATATGTATACTGTAAAGAAAAATATGAAATTGTACAAAACTGCATCTAAAAAATCAAAGAATAAATTTACTTTGAAAAAGGGAGATAAGCTTAGAATTATAAAAATCAAGCCGGCAAAGAATGTAGCAAAACGCCCTAAGGGAAAATATGGTCTTGATAAGAGGGATAACGGTTTTGCATATGTAAAAACTAAAACCGGAAAGAAGGGATGGATTTTCTTAAGTAAGAAAATGTCAAGCTGGGGAAAGAAAACTTTGTTTAAAAAGGTTCCGGGATGGGGCTGATATAATAGTGATAACTCCCTATCTCTTTTTTATAACTCACTTATTTTAAGTCAGCAGGAAAAACAATATCCTGCTGATTTCTTATTTTATCCATAACCTTCAATGCCATAAGAGACCCGTTTGAAAAATCTTTGTTAAAGGCGAAGATAATTGTAAGGATGACGGGACATATAAGTATGTAGTTAGACGAAAAGGGAAAGCAACAAATTCTCAACTGGAAGAAGATGGTTACTTTTTTGTAAATGATAAAGATATTACATATGACCAGATTATGACAAGTCATTATACAAGCAATCTAGATGAAAAACTTGATTTTGTGCAGGCATTTGAATTCTAATCGCATACAACAATAACAAATCCACTATTGCATTATATTGAATTGAGAGATACAATGCTATAGGAGATTAAATACAGGGGAGCTTGTAGGCAGGCTGAGAGGAAGTCATCAACTTCGACCCTTAAACCTGATTTGGATAATGCCAACGTAGGAATTAAGTATAGGATTTAATGCGGACAAACCAGATTAGGTTTGTCCGTTTTTCATTTTAACGTAATAATTATGATGAGATTCTGCTGTAAAAAGTATTCAGCAGAACGATAAGGAGGAAATATGTTTAAGGAATGTGTAGAAAACGTAAGAAATAATGTGCCTTTAGTTCACAACATTACTAATTATGTAACAGTAAATGATGTGGCTAATGTTTTACTGGCTTGTGGCGGCAGTCCAATTATGTCAGATGATATTGATGATGTGGAAGATATTACATCTATTTGTGGTGGTTTGAACATTAATATTGGAACATTAAATAAAAACACCATACCATCTATGTTTGCAGCAGGAAAGAAAGCAAATGAATTAGGACATGTTGTTTTACTTGATCCTGTTGGGGCAGGGGCAAGCAAGTTAAGAACTAATACAGCAAATGAATTAATGGAAAAAGTGAAATTTGATGTTGTAAGAGGAAATATTTCAGAAGTTAAGACTTTAATGCTGGGTACAGGAAGTACAAAAGGTGTAGATGCAGATGTTTCTGACAAAGTAACAGATGAAAACTTAGACGACACTATTAGCAAGCTCAAGAGTTTTTCAAAGGCAACAGGAAGCATTATCGCAGTAACAGGCGCAATTGATTTAGTTTGTGACAGCGAAAAATGCTATGTTATAAGAAATGGTAGAGCCGAAATGAGTTCAATTACAGGAACAGGATGCCAGTTATCAGGTTTGATGACAGCGTTTTTAGTTGCAAATCCAGAAAACAAATTGGAAGCAGCAGCGGCAGCAGTTTGTACAATGGGACTTGCCGGAGAAATTGCATGGTCAAGAATGAGTGAAGGCGATGGAAACTCAACATACAGAAACAGAATTATTGATGCCATCTACAATATGGATGGTGAAACATTAGAAAAAGGAGCTAAATATGAAGTTAAGTAATACAACAAAGGAAGAATTGCTTTTATACGGCGTAACTGACAGAGCTTGGTTAAATGGCGAAACTTTGTACAGTCAGGTTGAAAAAGCTTTAAAAGGTGGAGCTACTTTTATGCAACTTCGAGAAAAGAAACTTGATGAAGAAAGTTTTTTGAAGGAAGCCATTGAGATAAAAGAATTATGTAGAAAGTACAATGTACCATTTGTAATTAATGACAATGTTGATATTGCTTTGGAAATGGATGCTGACGGCGTTCATGTTGGACAAAGTGACATGGAAGCTTTAGATGTAAGGGCAAAGCTTGGTCCTGATAAGATTATTGGTGTGTCAGCGCAAACTGTTGAGCAGGCAATTTTAGCGGAAAAACACGGAGCAGATTATTTAGGAGTAGGCGCAGTTTTTCCAACCGGCTCAAAAGATGATGCAGAAGAAGTTACTTTTGAAACATTGAAAGCAATATGTCAGGCAGTAAAAATTCCTGTTATTGCCATTGGTGGAATTTCAAAAGGCAATGTTTTAGAACTTGCAGGCAGTGGCATTTGTGGTATAGCAGTTATTAGCGCTATTTTTGCAGCAAAGGATATTGAAGAAGCAACTAAGGAATTAAAAGAAAAAACAATCAAAATGTTAGAAAAAGGTGAATAATGGCAAAAGGATTTATTTTTGATGTTGATGGTACAATACTTGATTCTATGGAAATATGGATGGATGCAGCTAAGTTGTATTTAAAGGATTTAGGTATTGAGGCTGAGGAAAACTTAGGAGACATTATGTTTAGCCTGACTATGGCAGAAGGAGCAGAGTATATCAGAAAAACATATAAGGTTAATCTTTCTGACAAGGAAATTTGCGATGGTATAAACCAAAAGGTTTTTGGTTTTTATAAAGAAGAAGCTCCACTTAAAGGGAAGTCAATTGAAATTTTAGAGTATGCTCAAAAGAATAACATACCTATGGTGGTTGCAACATCAACAGACCGTCCTATGATTGAGGCGGCTTTTGAAAGGTTGAATCTTGGAAAATATTTTAAGAAAATATATACAACTACAGAGGTTGGTTCAGGAAAAGACAAACCTGAAATTTTTATGAGAGCAATGGAAACATTAGGTACAAAACCTGATGAAACATGGCTGCTCGAAGACGGAGCTTATTCCATGGATACAGCAAAGAAAATGGGTATTCACACAGTTGGTATATATGATAAGTCCAGTGATAAGGATCAGGATATGGTTAAGAGCCTTGCAGATGTTTATATAACAAGCTGGGATGAATATGAAAAAGTAATTAAGGCTGTTAAGTAAAACATAAACATATGATGAACCGTTGTTGACACAGGGTAAAAGAATGTTTACCAGCAAAAAGAGTGTTTAATAACAAAAATTAACAGTTGATAAGTTACTAAAATGATAAGTTAGTAAAGCGGTAAATCGGGGGCACCACTTTTTATCGCTATAAAAAACAGTAGAAATACTGTACCACAATAGAAGACATAAGGAGGAAGCAAAATGAACACAGCATTAACCATTGCGGGAAGTGATTCATGTGGAGGCGCCGGAATACAAGCAGATTTAAAGACAATGACAACTAATGGAGTGTATGGCATGAGTGCCATTACAGCTTTAACTGCTCAAAATACAACCGGCGTATCAGACATTTACGAAGTAACAGCAGATTTTTTAAAGGCACAGCTAAAGGCAATATTTGAGGATATTACACCTGATGCAATTAAGATTGGGATGGTATCTTCAAAAGATTTGATTATAGCAATTGCCGAGAGCCTAAAGAAATACAATGGCAAGAATATTGTGTTAGATCCGGTCATGGTAGCAACAAGTGGAGCAAAATTAATTAGCGATGATGCAATAGAAACACTGAAGGAATATTTAATTCCAATGGCTACTGTAATCACACCGAACATTCCGGAAGCAGAAGTTTTATCAGAAATGAAAATAACTAATGAAGAGGAAATGATTAAGGCAGCAGAAAAAATCAGCAAAAAGTATAATGTTGCAGTTTTGTGCAAAGGTGGTCACAGCATTAATGATGCCAATGATCTATTGTACAGAGATGGTGAATACAAATGGTTTAAGGGGAAACGAATTAACAATCCAAATACACATGGAACAGGATGTACACTTTCAAGTGCTATTGCTTCAAATCTTGCCAAGGGAAGAAATCTTGATGAGGCAGTTGAGAAAGCAAAAGCATATATTTCAGGTGCTTTAGGAGCAATGCTTGATTTAGGAAAGGGTAGTGGACCAATGAATCATGCATTTGCAGTAGAAGGCGAATACTAGAATTAATGGGAGGTACAAAATGGATAAAAAAGGAACATCAGTATTTAGCAACAGTTTAATTTGGTTTGGAGCAGGAGTATCAATTGCAGAAATAGTTACAGGTACATATCTTGCATCGCTAGGAATGGCAAAGGGAATCGCAGCAATTATTATAGGACATCTTATAGGGTGTGGCTTGCTTTTTCTTGCAGGATTAATTGGTGCAAAAACAAAGAAAAGTGCCATGGAAACTGTAAAAATCAGTTTCGGTGAAAAAGGCAGTATTATTTTTGCAGTTTTAAATGTAATTCAGTTGGCAGGTTGGACAGCAATTATGATATATGACGGCGCAGTTTCAGCTAATGGAATTTTTGGCACAGGTCGTCTTATTTGGTGTATTGTAATTGGCTGTTTAATTATTGTTTGGATTTTTATTGGAATTAAAAATATTGAAAAAATAAATGTTGTGGCAATGACAGCATTGTTTGTTTTAACAATTATTTTATGTAGAGTTGTATTTTTCACAGGGAAAGGTGCTACAGCAGTGGCAGCAGATGGACTTACATTTGGGGCAGCAGTAGAGCTTGCAGTAGCGATGCCACTTTCATGGTTACCTTTAATCAGTGATTATACAAGAGAAGCAGAGAAGCCTGTTAAGGCAACAGCGGCAAGTGCCATTGTTTACGGTTTGGTAAGTTGCTGGATGTACATAATCGGTATGGGAGCAGCTATTTTTGCAGAAAATGCCGGTATAGACCAGATTATGTTAAAAGCAGGTTTAGGTATTGCCGGACTACTTATTATAGTATTTTCAACAGTTACAACTACATACCTTGATGCCTATTCAGCAGGTATTTCAAGCGAGTCAATTTGGAAAAAAATTAATGGAAAATATATGGCAATAATAATTACAGTTATTGGAACTGTTGGCGCAATAGTCTATCCAATGGACGATATTACAGATTTCTTATATTTAATAGGTTCAGTATTTGCCCCAATGATAGCAATTCAGATTGCAGACTATTTTGTAATTAAAGAATCTAGTGAAGATAAAAGCTTCAATACCGTAAATATTGTTATTTGGGTAATCGGATTTGCGCTATATAGATATTTAATGACAGTAGACATAATTGTAGGAAACACATTACCAGATATGGTAATAACACTTATATTATGTGTTATTGTAAATTTTGTTATGAAAAAATCAAAAGCTTAAATTGATTAAAAAAACACAGGGAGAAGGATAGCAAATATCTAAATTTCCTGTGTTTTTTATCGTCATAAATTAGTTCTTGATTTCTTTAGTAAACATTCTATTTAACAGATAAGCATGTACAAAGCCTGATATTTCAGGTAGAAATACAATAAAAACTGTAAAGCCTTTAATAACTATTACCCACATAACAATATCTACAACTGTCATTATTAAGAATGACCATATATATTTAACTACAAACTGCCAGGATAATTTCAGAACTCTTCTCACACCGTCATAGAACTGGGCAATGTATGCAAAGGCAGCACTTAAAACCATGTAATAGAATAGAAAAATAATCACGTACAAAGGTAGTGCATATTGAAATACACCGCCAATGGTTTTGGTATTTAAAACTATGTAAATGCTTGTAAGTAAAACAGCTCCGATTACTCCAAGTATTAACCAGACAATAGTGGCAATTTTGAAGTTTTCTTTAAAAGCCTTAAAGAAACTTTTTGTAATGTAGGATTCCTCATCTTTTACAAGTTTAAGCATTACAGAGTAATAGGCTGTAGTAGAAGCACCGATGGTTATAATAGGTATTGAGCATACAAGCCAAAGTAAAGTAGCAATTAGAGTGTCTGCAGCTTTGTTTAAAAAGTTAATAAATTTTCCGTCGTAATCTAAAATATGTCCCATTATTTTCACCTCAATCAATGTAATTGAAAGTCCTTTCTTTTAGTTATTGTTAATTGGTTTGATGTATAAACTGATTTCTATATTCTTTTGGACTAAGTCCTGTATTCTTCTTAAAAAGAGAAGAAAAATAAGCCGCATCATGTATACCGATACTATCAGCAATTTCAAAAGTTCTAAGAGTAGAGCCTGCTAACAAATCTTTTGCTAAGGCAATTCTCAAAGTAGTAATGTAATTGATTATTGAAATGCCACATTCTTTCTTAAAAGTTCTGCTAAGGTAAGATTCATTTGAATTTACAATTTTTGCTAAAACTTCCAAAGATAAATCTTCAGCTATATGGTCCTGAATGTAAGAAATAGTTTCCTGTACAAAATCACTGTATTTCTTAGTGGATTGAGTAAGGAGTTGTTTAACGGTATTAAGTAAATCTCCTATGAAAGTTTTTAACTGAAAAATATCTGAACAGTTATTTATAATGCCACTGTAATCTTTTTCAGGCAAAATCAAATGTGACTTCAAAACTACTCTGTAGCAAATATAATAAATTTGGAAACATATATTTACAGCAGTATCTTCATCAGCAAAAGAGCTTTGCAGTTTAATGAAAATGTCAGAGGCAATATCGTTAGATTTCTTAAAGTCAAGTTGTATTATGGCTGTTTCAAAATCATGTAAAAGTAATGTAGTTTCTGCTGAAAGATTGTTATTACCATCAGCGGCTTTGGCAGTGTAAGTTACAATGTGCGAAGAAGAATAAAAGCATAGCGACAAAGCCGAAATAGCCTGTGAAACACCTGCTGCAAATTCTTCAATGCAGTTATGATGTTCGCTTATGCCAACAAACACCGGCTCGTTGTATTCTTTATAAAACTCGTTAATAACAAGGTTACAGTTGTCTACTATCTGCCCTATGTAATTTTCGTTTGTTTCATAATAAATAGTTATAATCAGATTATTATATCTGTAGCAATAGCCGTTGGATTTAAAATCAATAATTGTGTCTTTAAGCAGATTAATTGAATCTGTTGAATCAACTAATTGAAAGGCCGCAACATAGAAGCCATTCAAATTAATATCGTGTTCAGCAGCACGTTTTTTTATATCCTCAGTTACAACAGAAGAGTCTGTTAATTCCTGAAAAACAGTATCTTTTAAATAAGCAAATTCCTTTTCATCAATTGTTTTGTTGCTTCTTGAGGTAATCAGTTTCTGGGCTACATTTTGAACAGATTCAATAATTTTTTCTTTTGCCGCAGGCTTTAATATATATTCGTTTACCTGATATTTAATTGCAGACTGGGCATATTCAAATTCGGAATAACCTGACAAAATAATAACTGCAATATCAGGGTGGTTTTCATAAACATATTCTGCCAGCCCTATACCATCAAGAACAGGCATTTTTATATCAGTTAAAACAATGTCAATATTGTTGTTTTCTATAATTTTGATTGCCTCTTTGCCGTTACTGGCAGTGGCAGTAACCTGACAATCATAAGCATCCCAATTAATATAATCAGATAAGCCTTTTCTAATGACAACTTCGTCATCAACAATTAACAAGTGAAATTTCATAGTGTGTTCCTCCTTACAAAGTTGTATCTTCAAAGTTAAATGGTACCATAAAGGAAATTGTAGTTTTTTCCATTGGTATACTTTCTATATGTAAGCTGGAATTTTCTCCATACATAAGAAATAAACGTCTGTTTAGGTTTTTTAATCCAACATGAGTGTGACCACCAACCTGTACATCCTGTGTTTCGTTGGTATCAAAAGTTGGAATTTTGGTAAAACCAACACCATCATCAACTACAGATATACAAACATTGTCACTAATTTTCTTTATGGAAATAGTTAAAGTACCTGATGTTTCTTTTGGTTCCAATCCATGTACATAAGCATTTTCAACTAATGTTTGAATTGAGAAAATTGGTATATGACATTTATCAAGATTTGGTTCAATATCAAAAAATACCTGTATTTTATCTTCAAATCTCATTTTCTGTAAATAGTTATAAAATTTAACATAAGACAATTCATCTTCAACAGTAGCTTCAAAATTATCTCTTGAAATAACTGTGGCTTTTAACAGTTCCCCGAGAGCAATTGCCATGGAATAAATTTCATTATTATCTGACATCTGAGCTTTCCAAGCCATTGTATTAAGCACATTAAATAGAAAATGTGGATTAATCTGTGACTGTAAGGCTCTGATTTCTGCATCTTTTAAAAGCATGTTTTGTTCTAAAATATCATCATGATATGAATGGATTTCGCTTAACATATTATTAACTGATAATTGAAGAGAATAGAACTCTTCGTAATCATCAAGGGAAGAAATGTGTTCTGAATAATTTCCATCAGCTATTCTGTCAACATATCCCTTCATAACTGTTATAGGACGGGTAATAACCCTACTAAATAAGAAAGCAATAATTGTTACGGCAACAATTATTAAAATAATTACAACTATATATGGAAGTAATACATTAAATAATTGTTTTGATATTTGAGCTTTAGGTGCCATAACTACAGTGTTAAGTTCCATTTTTTCTATATTATTTGATAGGGCAAGATAACTATTATCTTTAAAAGTTGTATCAAAAAATACCCAGTCACTGTTTTTTATAATAGAATTTTTTAATGCATTCATTTCGTGTTTAGTAGTATTTCCATCGGTCCCGGAAATAAGTTCAACATCTTTATTATATAGAAAAATATGCCAACCGTTAGAAATACTTTGAGTTAAGTCAGCAAGCCATTCCTTTTTGTCAATGGAAATAATTACTGTGCCTAGAATTTCACCACTATCTGAACTGTAAATGGATCTGATGAAATACAGGCAATTGGAATTATCCAAAGAACGTATTGTTAAAGTTGGAGTTTCCTCATTATAAGTTCTATATATTGTCGTTGTCTCTGTTGTGGATAAAACAGATTCATCTTTTGAGACGTGAATTTGGCTACCCTGATTATTATAAACGTATATTGAATTAATGTAGGATTTCTCCCATATATTGTTCATAATAAGAACAGAAGTCATTTGTTTTAAAACTACTGATGAATTAGCATCATATTCATAGTTTTTTTCCAGCCATTTATAAACTGAATCATTTAAAGTAAGTATTCTGTATACAGAATCTATTGTATCTATATTATTGGAAATGGCATCAATTGTGGAACGGCCTTCCTGTAACATCTGCTCCTGATAGCTTTTGGTAAATTCCTTTGCAGTTTTGTAAGAAAGAAGAATACCACTTACAAGTAGGGCAACTACGATTGTAATGGTAATAAGAGCAGTAACCTGTGTTTTGATTTTTTTTCTGTGTGTGTGAGCTTTGCCGGCTTTTGTTATTTCGGTAATGTTCACATTATTAGTTTTTTCTTTATTAATAGTCATGTAAACCTCTTCTGTGTAAATGTATAAAATAGAATCCTATTTGTATTGCTTTTTGTTTATGTTAATTATAACATAAGAAAATAATAAAAGTTGCGTTTATGGAAAATAGACAAAAAATTACAAAAAAATGTAAAAATATGTAAAAAAATCACAAGTTTAAGTAAAAATATTCTATTCAGAAATACACAAAAAGCAAATATAATGTAATCATCAAACAGAGCGAAGGAGGAATATTTTATGAGAAAGAAGAAATTGTTAAGCTTGTTACTTGTTGGAACAATGGTAGCAGGACTTATAACAGGATGTGGTTCTTCAAGCAAGGACACATCAAAGAGTGATTCAGGAAAATCAAAGGGCGGAAAGGTAGTACTTAACGTAATTAACTATCATGTAGGTACAGATTACGCAGCAGATTACTACAAATACTTATTTGATGCATTTAAGAAAACAGATGAAGGAAAGAACGTTGAATTTAATTTTGAAGAAATTCCTACAACAGATGCATTTAACCAGAAGATTAAATTATTAATTTCAAGTGGTGATTTACCGGACATCGTTTTAAATGGTGGAAACAACATTACAGCATTAGCTGCTAAGTCAGGTAAGGTTCAGGACTTAACACAGTATCTTGAAGATGACAAAAAATGGAAAGCAATGTTTAGTGATACAGACCTTGAGTTTAACTCATACAAAGGTAAGGTTTATGGAATTCCAGTATCAAAAGAAATTTCATACATTTACTATAACAAAGACTTATTTAAGAAAGCAGGAATTGAAGCTCCTGAAACAGGATATGCAACATGGGATGAATTCTTTGCAGCATGTGATAAGTTGAAAGCAAAAGGAATTACACCTGTAAGTATGGACAGCGCAGACCTTGGCTGGTTATCAAATCTTTGGTACAGCGGTTTAATTGGTACAGCAGGAAAAGAAGGAAACGACTTTATGAACAAGCAGTACCCAACAGACTACAATACATCAGTTGTTGAAGATGCAACAGCAACACTTCAGAAAATGCTTCAGAAGTATACAACATCAGATGCACTTGGCGGAAAATATGACACAATGGCTACACACTTCTTTAACGGAGAAGTTGCAATGCTTCCAAATGGACCTTGGATGATTCCTGATTTCAAGAGCACAGACAAAGCTCCTGAAGGTTTCTATGACAAAGTTGGTATTATGCTTCTTCCAGGTTCAGGTATGGAAAGTGTTCCAACACCTGGTGACATGGTAGGTGCAAAGGATCCTGATAAGATTAAAGCAGCAGTAGCATTCTTAAAATTCGAAACATCTGCTGAAAATCAGATTAAAGCATTAGAAATGGCAGGATTGCAGCCAGTATCAAGCAACATTGAAGTACCACAGTCTCTTAAAGATTCAGATCCATTAATGGCAGACGTATTAGAGATTCAGTCAAAAGCTAAGTACACATACGGTCAGAACCAAGCTTACTGGTATCAGAATGTTATTGATGTATTCTCAAATCAGTTGCCTGAATTAGCTTATGGAAACATTACACCAAAAGAATTCTGTAAGAAATTATCAGACGCAGCTAAGAAAAATTAAAGTAAATTAAGGTTGATGACTGTCTCATATAAATAATCACAAAGAAAATTATATGGGACAGTCTTTTTTTGTGAAAGGATAGTGAGAAAATGTCTACAAAAAATAAAAAAGGATGGATATTGGCATTTGCATTACCCTGTGTGATTCTATTTTGCATAGTGTATGCAATACCTTTGATAATGGTTATAGTTACATCATTTTGTAATTATTCAGTGGCACAGTCACCAGTATTTCAGGGATTGGATAATTTTAAAACAATTTTTGCAGATCCGGATTTCAAAGTCGCAATTATTAACACATTAAAATGGGTGTTAATACAGTCAACATTACATGTTTCTATTGGTTTTATTATGGCTCTTATTTTAAGAAGAAAACCAAGAGGCTGGAAATTTACAAGAGTAGCTTATGTAATACCTAACATTATACCTACAGCTGCAACAGCAGTAATGTATTCATTATTATTAAATCCTACATTCGGTGTAGTAAAAATGATATACGAGAAATTAGGAATTGACACAACAATGGTAATTAACCTTTTTGGTAATTCAAAATATGCATTCTGGACAGTAACAGCAACATGGGTATTTTATTCAGGATTTAACATGTTAATTTTCTTAGGTGAAATGCAGGCAATAAGCCCTGACATTTACGAAGCAGCACAGGTAGACGGAGCAACACCGGGACAGGCTGACAGATACATAACAATTCCATTAATGAAGAATGCATTTGGAACATGTGTAATTTTAGCTTCAGTTGCAATGGTATCACAGTTTGACATTATTTATATGACAACCAAGGGCGGACCTGGTAACAGTACGTTGAATCTGCCAATGTATTTGTACAAGATAATTACTTTAGAGAACAATTATGGTAAGGCAAATGCAGTTGGTGTTGTACAGATTATATTAGGTTTAGTTTTAGTAATTTTAATTCAGAAACTATTTAACCAGAAAAAAGATTTAGAGGAGGTATAAAGATGGCAGAAAAAGTAAGCGGACCGAAATCATTAAAAAAACAGCCGGCTGCCTTAAGGGTTGTTCTAGGCATATTTAAATATTTATTCCTTCTTCTAATTGTATTTATATCAATTGGACCAATTATATGGGCAGCATTAAGTTCATTTAAAACTTATGCGGAAATCAATGCCTCAGCATTATCATTACCTAAGGCATTCCATTTCGCAAACTATGTAGATGCATTTAAATATGCACCTATTCAGAAATACTTTTTAAACAGTGTAATTGTAGTAGGTGTCAGCGTTCTTGTAACACTTATTGTAGTAGGAATGTGTGCCTATGTTACTGCAAGATACAACTTTAAATTAAAACCTTTGCTTGTACTTATGATTTCAGCATCATTAATGTTACCTGCACAGGCTATATCACAGCCATTATTCTCAATGTTCAAAACATTGGGTATATATGATACAAAACTTGGACTAATTATAGTCTACGCGGCCATGGGAATTCCAATGTCATTCTTCGTAATGACAAGTTATTATAAAACAATTCCTTTAGCACTTGAAGAATCAGCATATATTGACGGAGCATCATTTATACAGTCTTTTACAAAGGTAATTCTTCCTTTGGCAAAACCTGGATTCGCAACAATAGCAATGCTTCAGTTTATTAATACATGGAATGAATTCTACTTCGCATTAATGCTTACAAGTGGAGATACAGCAAGAACAGTTCCGATTGCATTAAATTATTATTTAGGAACATTTGCAAACAATTATTCAGCACTGTTTGCGGCGGTAGTTATAACAGTATTACCAACAATTATTTTCTTTATTATATTACAGAAACAGGTTATGGAAAGTTTAACAGCAGGAGCTGTTAAGGGCTAAATTTTAGAGAAAATTATGGAGGCTTATAATGGAAAAAAATACATATCCGGTAGAAAGCTGGAAAGTTACAGAGAAAAAATTTTTAAAAGAATGGAATTATAGAAATGAGACAACATTTGCTCTTTCTAATGGATATATCGGTACAAGAGGAACTTTTGATGAAGGTTATCCTTTTACAGTAGATGAAGGTTTAGAGGGAAACTTTATTAATGGTTTCTATGAAAGTGAGAATATAAGATATGGCGAGTGGAATTTTGGATTCCCTAAAAAAAGCCAATCATTACTTAACCTTCCTAATCTAAAAAAGACAACTCTCATATTTGATGATGAACCGCTTGATTTATTTACAGGAGAAATCAAAGAATATGAGAGAAGCCTTTTGATGGAGGACGGTGAAGTTATAAGAAATGTTTACTGGAAATCACCTAAAGGCAAAGAAGTAAAAGTAACTTTTAAAAGATTAGTGTCTTTTAGTGATAAGAATTTAATGGGTATACAGATTAAATTTACACCATTAAATTTCAGTGGAAAAGTTAAGATAAATTCATTCTTTGATGGAGCAGTGGAAAATCACACAAGCACTACAAACCCATTAATTGATTATGGCCCTTATGGAAAACATTTAATTCCAAGAGGACTTGATGTTAAGGGTGACACACTTATATATGAAGCAGAAGTGAAAAATAACAAATTTACAATGGCATGTGGAAGTGTTTGTAAGTGTGGTGGAAAAATTACAGATAAAGATATTCAGGAAGAAACTGCTGTTGTTACATATCAATTAGATGTAACAGAGAATGAAGAATATACTTTTGAAAAAATCATAGCTTATTCATCTGACTTAGATATGGATAAAGACAAGTTATATGGCTTTATTCAGGAAAAATTAGAAAAAGGAAATGAATTAGGTTTTGACGGCTTAGAAAAATTACAAAAAGAATACATGCAGGAGTTCTGGAAGAAGGCTGACATTAAGATTGAAGGCGATGATCAGTTACAGCAGGGTATCAGATTTAATTTGTTCCACATTATGCAGTCAGCAGGTCGTGATGGTAGAACAGGTATGGGCGCCAAAGGTTTAAGTGGTGAAGGTTATGAAGGTCACTACTTTTGGGATACAGAAATGTATGTACTACCTGTTTTCATTTACACTGACGCAGAACTTGCAAAACAGTTATTAACTTACAGATATGATACTTTAGATGCGGCAAGAGATAGAGCTAGAATTCTCGGTCACACAAAGGGAGCATTATATCCATGGAGAACAATTAATGGAGAGGAAGCGTCAACATATTTTCCACTTGGTACAGCACAGTATCATATAAACGGTGATATTGCCTATGCTTACAAATTGTATTTTGATATTACAGGAGACTATGACTTCTTAATTGAAAAAGGAGCAGAAGTTTTAATTGAAACAGCAAGAGTATGGGCAGATGTTGGCTGTTTTGCAGAGTGCAAGGATAATAAATATTGCATTTGTGCAGTAACAGGACCTGACGAATATAACGCAATTGTAGATAACAATTTCTACACTAACTTAATTGCCAGAGAAAATTTAAGAAGTGCAGTTTGGGCTTTAAATAAAGTAAAAGAATTAGATAAGGAAGCTTACAACAAGTTAGTTAAGAAGTTAGATTTCAGTGAAGATGAAGTTGAGTATTGGGAAAGAATTATTGAGAATATGTATTTCCCATACGATGAAAAATTGCAGATTTATCCACAGGATGACGGCTTCCTTATGAGAAAGCCATGGGATGAAAGTAAGATACCTGAAGAAAAGAGACATTTGCTTTATGAAAATTATCATCCACTGTTTGTTTACAGACAGAAGATGGCTAAGCAGGCAGATGCAATTCTTGGTATGTTACTTTACAGCAATTACTTTACTAACGAAGAGTTAAAGAGAAATTATGATTTTTATCAGACAGTTACATTGCATCATTCATCTTTATCAACATGTATTTTTGGAATTTTGGCAAGTCAGATTGGATATGATGATGAAGCATATAAATATTTCTCACAGTCTGCAACAATGGACTTAGAGGATATGCATAACAACTTTTATGCAGGTATCCATGCTGCAAACATGGCAGGTACATGGCAGGGCATTGTATTTGGTTTTGCAGGCGTAAGATCAAACAGAGGTTATTTAGAAATTAATCCAAAGATTCCAAATCAGTGGAACTCTTATGAATTTAATATTCAATATAAGGGAAGTGATTTAAGCATAAAGATTACAAAAGAGGACGTAACTTATCAGTTACTTAATGATGTGGAAATCAGTTTTGAAAGTTTAGGTGAAAGCCTGACATTGAAGAAAGGAGAAAAATATGTACAAAACATATAAAGCCATATTTTTCGATTGGGACGGAACAGCAGTTATGTCAAGACAGGCACCTGTGGAAGAAACAGTTCAGGCAATGAAACCGCTTCTACAGAAAGGCATAAAATTAATCATTGTTAGTGGAACTACATACGATAAGATTGCCGGTGGAGAAATTCATAAGTATTTTACAAAAGAAGAAAATGAAAATCTTTATTTAGGTTTAGGCAGAGGTGCTTTTAATTACCAAATGGTTGATGGTAAGCCGGAAGTTTTTGCAGACTGTATTCCAAAGGATGAAGATTTGCTAAAAATACATGATATATGTTATCAGGTTCACAGATATCTGTTAAAAGAATATGGCTTGAAAACTGATATAGTTTTTTCAAGACCCAATTACTGCAAAATTGATTTAATGGTAGAAGATTTACGTGGTGATCAGTTATTTATGCAGGCAGATGAAATGTCAAAATTAAAAACACTTCTTAGTGACCATGGTTTAAAAAATGGTTTAAGAGATTTAATTGACATTTCAGAAAAAATCGGAAAAGAAAATGGCATGGAAGTGTCAGCTACATGTGATGCAAAATATTTGGAAGTTGGTATTTCATGTAAAAGCGACAATGTTGATACTATTTTTGAAGAAATTTCTAAGGAAGGCATTTTGCCTGAGGATTGTTCATTTTGGGGTGATGAATATGTTGGCATAGAAGAAGGCTTGTATGGAAGTGACAGTTTTATGCTAACAGAAAAAACAAAGAATGGTGATTTCTTTGACGTATCATTACTTGAAGGAACAAGACCTGAAAAGATTCAGGTAGTAGGCGGTAGCGTTGATACATTTATCAATTTCCTAAAAGAGCAGAATCAGTAGTAATCAAGAGTAAAATTGATAAGAACAAAAGATAAAAAGAACTGATAAAAGTCAGAAGACATAAGAAAAATAAACAGGAATAAATGAATTGTAATAATGGTTTAATTGTTAGTTATAAAAGGAGCGAAACGATGAAAATTATCATAGCAGATGATTACAAGGACATGAGTAGAAAAGCAGCTAATTATTTGTCAGCACAGGTGATTTTAAAGCCGGGCTCAGTAATTGGTTTGGCAACAGGTGAGACTCCTATTGGAACATATAATCAGCTTGTAAACTGGTACAAAAAAGGTGATATAGATTTTTCTCAGACAAAAACTGTTAATCTGGATGAATACAAGGGCTTAGAGGGAACTCACGAACAAAGCTACAGATTCTTTATGAATGAAAATCTTTTTGACAGAATTAATATTGATAAGAAAAATACATATTTACCAAACGGTATGGCAGAAGACGAAGAAGCTGAATGTGAACGCTACAACGGCATCATTGAAAAGTTAGGTGGCATTGACATGCAATTATTAGGAATTGGCTTAAATGGTCACATAGGTTTTAATGAACCGGGCGAATCATTTGAGAAGATGACACATTGTGTTGAACTTACTCAAAGTACAAAAGATGCAAATCAGAGACTTTTCAAACTGGGAGAAAAAGTGCCTGAAAAGGCATTTACAATGGGAATCAAGTCAATTATGCAGTCAAAGCATATTTTACTTATTGCCAGCGGAGCCAACAAGGCTGAGATTGTTAAGGAAGCTTTCTTTGGACCTGTAACTCCAAAGGTACCGGCATCAATTTTACAGTTACATAATCATGTAACAGTTATTGTAGATAAAGATGCTGCTAAGTATATTCAATAATTTACTTATAGAGAAAATTTGTTTAATCAAACAAATAATAATTACATAAGATAAAATAGCATGAAGTGAAATCTACAAGGAAAGTGTATTTCATAAAGTGAAATTCGCAAAAGAATATTTCAAAAAAGTGTATTTCATAAAAAGGGATTAGCCACTGCTAGTTTGTGTAACAATGGCTAATCCCTTTTAATATGTAATGGAAATTCTTCGAGAATTTCCGTTATTCCAATAAAGACACACTTAGGTGTGAAACTAAATTAGTTGCGATTAAGTACGCATCCAGTGTGAAGAACATCGCAAGGGATGTTTTGTGTTGTAAAAATTAACTTTTAGTAATGATATACTTTTCGTTTGTTAATAAAGAAGAAGGCTGTAAAGCACAATGTTAAAAGTTCTGCAACAGCAACGGCAATCCAAATACCGTTAATTCCAAATAGGATTGGAAGTGTCATTACAACAATAATCTGAAATACCAGTGTTCTTAAGAAAGAAATAGTAGCTGATATTAGACCGTTGTTTAGTGCTGTAAAGAATGAAGAACCATATATATTAAAGCCGTTAACAAGGAATGTAAGGCAATAAATTCTGAAACCATGAACTGTTAGGGCAAACAAATCCTTGTCATAACCTACAAAAAGTTTAGACAATGGTGATGCTATTGAAAAAGAAAGAATCGTTAAACATACACCACATATGCTAATAAATGACAGACTTTTTTTAAATAGATTTTTTAGCTCAATATGGTTCTTGGCACCGTAATGATAACTTACAATTGGAGCACTACCAATTGAGTAGCCGATAAATATAGCAGCGAATATAAAGTTTACATACATAATAGTTCCGTATGCTGCAATCCCGTCTTCACCTGCAAATTTCATAAGCTGCAAATTGTATAAGGAATTAACAACGGAGCTTGATAAATTAGTCATTAATTCTGATGAACCATTTGTGCACGCTTTAAGCAAAATTCTTCCTGAAAAAACAGGTTTGCCAAGTCTTAGCAAACTTGAGTTTTTTCTTGAAAAATAAATAATAGGAACAAGCCCACCAATAAATTCACCACAAACTGTTGCACAAGCAGCACCGGCAACGCCCATTTGCAAAATGTAAATAAACACAAAATCAAGAATCATGTTAGTAACTCCCGCAGACACGATTACGCACAAGCCAAGCTTTGGCTTAGCAGCAGTTACAAAGAAACTTTGAAATACATTTTGAAGCATAAATGCAGTTAATGAAATAAAAGAAATTCTTCCGTAAATCAAACAGTTGTTAAGCAGGTCACCTGTGGCACCAAGAGCAATGGCGATTGGCTTAACTAAGAAAAATCCTAATATTGAAACAACAATGCCGCCAATTAAAGCTGTATAAACAAGCATTGAAAAGTATTCATTAGCTTTTTTCTTCTGACCTTTACCAAGGGTTGCTGCCACAATGGCACTACCACCTGTACCAATCATAAAGCCCAGCGCAGAAAGTCCCATCATAAGTGGCATAATAAGATTGACAGATGCAAAGGCGGTTTTCCCAACAAAGTTAGATACGAAAAGCCCGTCTACAACACTGTAAATAGATGTAAAAATCATCATAACAATTGATGGTAGTACGAATCTAAATAATTTTTTATAAGTAAAATGATCTGATAATTGTATATTCATGTTTTCTCCTAAATAATAATTTGGTTAAAGCTTAGAGATACTGTCTTTTAAAGCCTGACAGTAGTCGTTAAAAAGTTTCAACATTAAGTTGCATTCATCTTTCTTCATACAGGAAAAAGCTTTATTTTCCATAGCTATGAGAGGAAAGATTTTTTTTTCACAAAACTGTCTGCCCTTTGGGGTAAGGTAAATGTGCATTTGTCGTCCCTTACCGCTGGTTAAGGTTAAAAAATCATCTTTTTCCAATCTACGGATAGATGAATTGATTGTCTGTTTTGACATTGAAAGCATAGTGCTTAGGTCTTTTTGCAGGCAACCGTCACCTGTTTCGCAAATAGTATATAAGATTACAAATCCGCTATCAGATAATCCAAGCTCCAAAGCTATGTCATGATAGATGCCATCAAAAGTCTGATAAATTCTGTTAAATGCCATTAAGTTAGGGCTGATATATGCTTTATTAAATTGTTCCATAACAATACTCCTTTGCAATTGTAACTAAATCTTATTAATAAATAAGTTAGGTAAAATAATTTAAAATATTTGCATTTATAAAAATAAATAGGCTTAATAAGTCCGAAATCATACTTTACACATTCTAGTACGATTTCGGACTTGTGTCAACTATTATGTTTTAGTAAATCACTAATTTTTTCTTGACCAAATATATAAAATAGTATATATTATTTAAATAAATAGTTCACAAAGTGAACTATTTTAAAAAGAAAGAAATAGGAAGTAACAGAAAATGAAAGATAAAAATTGGAAAGACATGATAGAAAAACATGGAGAGCTTAGATTCTTCAGTAGTATGGCAATAAAGAAAGCCCACAAAGGTCAGAGTACATCAGCACAGGAATTGGATATGCTGTTTAGAGTTGCCTTGTCCAAAGAAAAAGTAACACCCGGTTACTTAAAAGATGCAATGGGCATAAGCAAAACAATCATAAGCAGATTAATAGAGCAACTAGAGAGCAAGCAGCTTATAGAAAAAATCCGCACAAATGAGGATAAAAGAAGTTATACATTAATAATAACTGAAAAAGGAAAAAAAGAAATTGATGATATGTATTACTATTATTTAAATCCACTATATGCATTAAAGGAAAATATGGTGGAGGAAGAATTTGAACAATTATTCAAACTAATAAAACAGGCAAATAGTATATTGGCAAAATAAACCGCCAACAATATAAAATCGAAAATATAAACAAAATCTGCGGTTAATAAAAATTAAAGAAAGTGCTTAGAACCCATCGGTTCATCAAGGCAGCGTAGTCGGCTTGATAGAACCTCTACGAGGTGGAAGCAGCGGGAGCGTGGTTTCGTAATTTTATTAGACGCAGATTTGGAAATAGTTTAATTTTAGCAAATACAGATTGGCAATAGCTAAATTTTATTAGCCGTGGATTAGTTAAAAGTTGTTAAACATAAATGAAAGGAACAGAAGATGACATTTTATCAGGAATTACAGTTAAGCTCAACAGGCTCAAAACAATTAATAAAAAACACAACAGACAAAAAAGAAAAAACACGACACATTTTAATTTATAATTTCAAAGTATATTTGGTTGTAGCATTTTGCTTTTTGGTAGTAACAGCATTTAGCATGATTTTTGGAAATGACAACAGTGTGCCGGGAGTTGTGGTACTTCTTGCAATACTTGTGTTGCGACAGGCAGATTTTGGAATAAAAACAACCCATGGACTAATCTCAATAGCCGGGATATTTGCAATATTAATAGTCGGTCCAAGGTTAAGCAACATGGTTGATCCGTTTACAGCCTTTCTTATTAATATTGTTTGCATATTTTTACTAATGATGTTTGGATGCCATAATGTAATAATGTACAATCATTCAACTTTTGTACTGGGATATTTATTACTTCAAGGTTACGATGTCGCAGGAAAAAGTTATCAGTTACGTGTAGTCAGCCTTATTGTAGGTATGCTAATTTGTATGGTGGTTTTTTATAAAAATCAGAAAAACAGACCTCACAAAAGAGGTTTTATGGATATTTTTAGAGAATTCAATATACACTCTGCTAGAAATAACTGGTATTTAAAATTAACACTTACAGTTTCAACAGCAATGTTAATTATTAATCTTTTAGATATACCAAGGGCAATGTGGGTAGGAATTGCCTGCATGTCAGTATGTGTTCCATTTTCCAGTGACATTGCACCAAAGGCAAAGAAAAGAGCACCATTTAACATTGTGGGCAGCCTAATATTTGTTGCCCTTTACTACGCACTTCCTAAATGGGTACATCCATACATTGGAATTATAGGTGGAATTGGTGTTGGTTATTCAGCCGGCTATTCATGGCAGACAGTTTACAATACATTTGGAGCGTTGTATATTGCCTCTGGAATTTTCGGTGTAAAGACAGCAGTATTGTTAAGAATTTGTGCAAATATTTTTGCTTCATTATATACAGTTTTGTTTGACCATGTATTTAATAATGTATTTTCATATATAAAAAATAGAAAAGAAAATTTAATAACGGAATAACAATGCTTAAAACAAAAAAATATAGATGTATAATTAAGAAATTTAAGAGAAGAAAAATTCGAATTAGAATAATAACAAAGTATAGTTTAATATAAAATAGTTGAAAGTGATAATTACAAAAGTTTCCAAATCGAATATATTTTAGCAGGTATAAACTGACTCCTTTTATTAAGAATAATAATTAGATAAATAAAAGTTATTCTTAGTAAAAGGAGTTTTTTATGAAAGATAAAATTTTTGGTGTGTTGCAACGTATAGGAAGATCATTTATGTTGCCTATTGCAATACTACCTGTGGCTGGGTTATTGCTTGGAATTGGCAGTTCCTTCACAAATGAAACAATGCTTAAAGCCTATGGTTTGTGGAAGTTAATGGGACCGGGAACAATTGCAAATGGGATTTTCAGAGTTCTTAGTGATGCAGGGAATATTGTATTTATCAACCTACCTATTATTTTTGCAATGGGCGTGGCAATTGGTATGGCAAAAAAAGAAAAAGAAGTTGCAGCACTTTCAGCAGCAATTGCTTTTTTTATAATGCATGCATCAATTGGAGCCATGATTACAATTAACGGTGGAGCGAAAAATATGCTTAGGGGTGCAACAGCCGATGTAGTAGGTATTACCTCTCTTCAAATGGGTGTGTTTGGTGGAATTATTGTAGGGTTAGGTGTGGCGGCACTTCACAACAGATTTTACAAAATTCAATTACATCAGGTGTTGTCCTTTTTTGGAGGTACTAGGTTTGTACCCATTATTAGTGCGTTGGTTTACACATTGGTAGGAATTTTAATGTTTTTTGTTTGGCCGGTAATACAAAGCGGTATATATTCTGTGGGGGAATTTGTTCTTAATTCAGGTTATGTTGGCACATGGGTGTACGGATTTATGGAAAGACTTCTTATACCATTTGGTTTGCATCATGTATTTTATTTACCGTTCTGGCAAACAGGAGTGGGTGGAACCATGGAAGTTGGCGGTCAGTTAATTGAAGGGGCTCAGAATATTTTCTTTGCCCAGTTAGCAGATCCAACTGTTTCAAAATTTGCAGTTTCTGCAACCAGATTCATGTCAGGTAAATTCCCTTTAATGATTTTTGGACTGCCGGGGGCAGCACTTGCAATATACAAAACTGCAAAGCCTGAAAAAAGAAAAGCAGTATCAGGTTTGTTATTGTCAGCAGCCTTAACATCTATGATTACAGGGATAACAGAGCCCATTGAATTTACATTTCTTTTTGTAGCACCTGTTCTTTACGGAATACATTGTGTGTTGGCAGGACTTGCATATATGCTTATGCATTTATTTAACGTTGGCGTAGGAATGACTTTTTCAGGTGGACTTATTGATATGTTTCTATTTGGAATAATGCAGGGAAACAGGAAGACAAACTGGATATGGATTGTGGTAGTTGGTGTAGTGTATTTTATCGTGTATTATTTTCTTTTTACACTTCTTATTAAAAAAATGGATTTGAAAACTCCAGGTAGAGATGATAGCGATGAAGTAAAGCTTTATAACAGAAGTGATGTGGAAGCAAAAAAAGGTAAGAACGATTGGCAGAATGATAAATCTGCAAATGAAGAAGCAGTAGACAAAATTTCGCAAATGATTTGCAATGGACTAGGTGGCAAGAAAAATATTTCGGATGTAGATTGCTGTGCAACAAGACTTAGATGTACGGTTTTTAAATCTGAACTTGTAAATGATGATATTTTAAAAGCATCTGGAGCTTCGGGAGTAATTCACAAAGGCAACGGCGTGCAGATTATTTATGGACCGAAAGTTACTGTAATAAAATCTAATTTGGAAGATTATTTAGAAACTGCGGAAAATATAGAATATGTTGGTGAGAAGTCTGGAAACAGCAACGATAGCAGGCATGAAAGAATTAACAGTAGTGAAAATAATGGTGGCAGTTTGGAAAAGCAAAATAATGAAGATAAGATTGGAAAGTTTGCATTAGACACTAAATTTATCTATAGTCCCGTTACAGGTGTGGCAAAAGATTTAAGTGAAGTAAATGACGAGGCCTTTGCAAGCAGAATGATGGGAGACGGAGTAGCAGTTACACCAACAGATAGTGTTATTAAGGCTCCAGCAGATGGTGAGATTTCTTTTGTCTTTGATACAAAACATGCAATAGGTTTTACAACAGATGATGGGGTGAGCCTGATTATCCATGTGGGAATTGATACTGTAAAGCTACAGGGGAAAGGTTTTGAAATCCTAAAACAACAGGGTGAGAAGGTGAAAAAAGGCGAGCCAATAATGGAAATTGATATTGACTATTTGAAGAAAAATGCACCATCTCTTGATACACCGGTTATGTGTACAGAATTAAAAGACAATGAGAAAATCCGAGTAATAAAAGTAGGAGAAGTCAAAGCTGGGGAAGAACTTTTCGCGATTGATATTTATAAGTAGAGAGTAAGGTTTGGAAATTTAAAAAGTTAAAAATAAAATAGCCGTAGATACAAAATAAAAGTAGATATCAACATGAAAAAATTAAGATGCAGAAAAACATCTTAAGTTCAAATACAAAAACATAACTGCCGATGCCGGATATGAAAGCGAGGAAAATTACATTTTTCCGGAAGAAAACAATCAGACGGCTTTCATAAAACCTGCCAATTACGAGATTTCAAAAACCAGAAAGTATAAGAATGACATAGGTAAAATAGAGAACATGAAATATGACAGTGGGAATGATTTTTATAGCTGCAGGAATAATAAAAAGCTGATGGTGGATTATCTTAAGCACAGTAAAAGCACTATTATTTTGGGGGAAACAATAAAATATGGTCAAAAAAGGTACTGTGCCCTAACGATTATAAATCGTTAGAGCGACAGCCCCTTTTTATTTTTTGATTAGCTCAATAAAAGCTTTATGTATCTGTAAATCGTCGTCTAGTTCCGGATGAAAAGCAAAAGCCATTTGATTTTTGTATTTTACACCAACGGTTTTGCCATCAACAACAGCCAATGTTTCAACGGCATTTGTAGTGTCTGAAACGTAAGGGGCGCGAATAAAAGTCATTGGAACTTCACCAATATCTTTTACAGTTCCTGTAGTATGAAAGCTTCCAAGCTGTCTGCCGTAGGCGTTACGCTTAACGGTCATTGGAATTGTGCCAAAATGACTTGTAGTATCATTGTCAATTTGAGAAGCCAAAAGAATCATGCCGGCACAGGTTGCCAAAACAGGCAGCCCATTTTCGATTTTTTCTTTTAAAATATCATACATTCCAAGTTCCCGGAGAAGTTTTCCCTGAACTGTACTTTCTCCACCTGGTAAAATAAGTCCATCAATATGGTTTTCAAGGTCAGAGGCTTTTCGTAATTCAATAGATGAAACGCCAAGTTTTTCTAAAACCTTTGCCTGTTCTATGAAAGCTCCCTGAACTGCCAAAATACCAATAGTCATAAAAGCCTCCTACTTACCACGTTCTGCCATTAAAAGAGCAATTTCCTGTTCATTGATTCCAACCATTGCTTCACCTAAATCTTCAGAAAGTTCTGCGATAAGTTTGGCATCAGTATAGTTTGTAACTGCCTTAACAATAGCGTTAGCACGTTTTTCAGGATTTCCTGATTTGAAAATACCTGAGCCAACGAATACACCCTCAGCACCAAGTTGCATCATTAACGCAGCATCAGCAGGAGTAGCAACACCACCGGCTGCAAAGTTTACTACAGGTAATTTTCCGTTATCATGTACATACTCAACCAATTCGTAAGGAACCTGAAGCTGTTTAGCTGCTTCAAAAAGTTCATCTTTACGCATGCTTGTAAGTTTTGCAATTTCGCTGTTCATCATTCTCATGTGACGTACTGCCTGAACAATGTCACCTGTTCCGGGCTCGCCCTTAGTTCTAATCATAGAAGCACCTTCGTTAATTCTTCTTAACGCTTCACCTAAATCTTTAGCACCGCAAACAAAAGGTACTTTAAAATCTCTTTTGTTAATGTGATAAACATCATCAGCAGGTGATAATACTTCACTTTCATCTATGTAATCAATTTCAATTGCTTCTAAAACCTGTGCTTCTGCAAAATGACCAATTCTACATTTTGCCATAACAGGAATAGAAACAGCTTCCTGAATACCTTTAATCATTTTGGGATCACTCATTCTTGAAACACCGCCGGCAGCTCTAATGTCTGCTGGGATTCTTTCAAGTGCCATAACTGCACAGGCTCCTGCAGCTTCTGCAATTTTTGCCTGCTCAGGTGTTGTAACGTCCATAATAACGCCACCCTTTAACATTTGTGCCAATTCTTTGTTTAACTGATATCTTTCGCTCATTTTGAACCTCCTATGTCTAATTCCTTTTGTTGTAGAAATCTTATGGCAAAAATCATAATACAGAAAGTGGACATAGTAAAATAACCAAAAAATATATAAACAATAAGACCAGATTAAGATGCAGAACAAAAATATAAAAGATGTAAGAAAAGTAAAAGAACGAAAAAAACAGGATAAAGTGAAAAATATAGATTGAATATTTAACATTGATTAAAATATGGTTTAAAGTTATAATCTATTAGGTTGTAAGAAAGATTTTTTTGAAAAACAAAAAGACCTGTAAACACTTTCATAAGATAAAATAAAGAACGAGAGATTAAGTAAAAATGATAGAGAATCACAAGAGTAATTTTTGTAAAGGATTAAAAGGTGGAATCCCTATTGCATTAGGGTATTTTGCTGTATCTTTTACATTAGGAATTCAGGCAAAAAATGTTGGAATTACAGCATTTCAGGCGGCAGTAACAAGTTTCGGTCTTCATGCATCAGCAGGAGAATACATAGCTTTTACATTAATAGGTGCAAATGCTAACATTTTGGTAATGGTATTGATGGAAATGATAGCAAATGCAAGGTACCTACTTATGTCATGTTCATTAAGTCAGAAAATTCCCGCAGATACACCAATGTGGAAAAGACTTGTAATGGGATATTTTATAACTGATGAAATATTTGGTGCCTCAATATCTGTTTCAGGAAAGCTGGATCCATATTATATGTTTGGATTAATAGCTGTTGCTTCTCCAGGCTGGGTAGTTGGCACAGCACTGGGAGTGATTATGGGAAATGCCCTACCACTAAGAGCTGTCAGTGCATTAAGTGTAGGCTTGTATGGCATGTTTATTGCCTGTATCATACCGGAAGGCAGGAAAAATAAAATAGTGGCAGGAGTAATTATTGTAAGTTTTGTGTTAAGTTATATTTTTAGTACATTGTCAGTTCTCAAGGGAATATCCTCCGGAATCAAAATAATGATACTAACTGTAATTATTGCAACAGTTGCGGCAATATTATTTCCGGTAAAGGAGGAAAATCATGAATAACATATATGTATATATTTTGGCTATGTCATTAGCAACATATTTAATCAGAGTGCTTCCTTTAACCTTGATTAGAAAAGAAATTAATAACAAATTCATTAAATCTTTTTTATATTATGTGCCTTATGTTACATTGGCTGTAATGACTTTCCCGGCAATACTAACATCCACACAGACTATGTGGTCAGGTTTAATTGCTTTAATAGGAGCAGTGATTTTAGCTTGGAAAGGCGGTAATTTGTTTCAGGTTGCAGTTATAAGCTGTGTACTTGTATTTGTTGTAGAACTAATAATTTATTAAATTATAATAGATTAAGTTATGAAAATTAATTTATAAAGCGTTAAGCCATAAGAAAGTAAATTAGAAAACATTAAACTATGAAACATTAAAAAGCTATGGATTAGCAATAAGTTTGTAGAAGTTAAACTTAACAGTTAATCTATAGCTTTTTATGTAATGAAAAAATCCATTATATATTATAAGTTCTTAAACCATGTTTTTGAAAAATCTAGAAATTCCTTTTCCCAAGGAGTTAAAATCTTATCTTTAGGCCAGGCAAGAAGTAATTTGCTGGCATCTTTTTCTTTAATGGATAGCATCTTAACGTTATTATCAGGATGCATCATATAATATTTTTTTGTCAAAATAGCAACGCCATCGTTTTGTGAAACTCTGTGTATAGTGGCAAAGTCTTCATGGAATTTGAATACATAGTTAGGAGTAAAGCCTGCTGTATTCATACAGTAGTTGTCTACCATTACACGAATCGGAATTGTGTCATATAACCCCACAAAGTTTTCGTTTTTTAGCTCAGAAAGTGAAATTTCATCTTTTTTGCTTAATGGGTGATTTGCCGGCACAATGGCAACAAATTCATCTTCTAATAAAACTTCATAATTAAAGTCATCCAAATCACATATTGGTTGCATAAATGTAAAATCATAAGGCACTTTTTCAGAATGCATTACTTCTTCAACTGTTGCATACCTAAAATGTGTGTGGGTATATTTAAAGCAAAAATCTGCTGTAAGGGGAGAAATGAAAAAATCTCCGTCTTGAATATATATGGTTATTTCGTTTTGTGTAACATTAGAAAAATGAATTTTACATTCATCAATTGTATTTAAAATAGTAGATACCTGTTTATAAAAATATGTACCGTTTTCATTTAGAATAATATTTCTACCAGTTCTGTCAAAAAGTCGTACACCAAGTTCTTCTTCAAGTTTTTTGATTGCATAGCTGATTGAAGGCTGTGGCACCATATTTTTCTTTGCAGCATTAGAAAAATTCTCTAATTCTGCGGCATCTTTAAAGTATTTAAGTTGAAGTAATTCCATATCGAACCTCCTGTAAAACGATTCTAATATATAGGTTAATAAAATGCAAATATAATTCATAAAGTATTCTTTATAATTATATATAGAAAAAAGTATTTTTTATATTTGCAAAAGTAATATACAATAATAACGTGCGATTGTTGATTCCTATAGCAACAAAGAAAGGCAGGCCTCCGGGTCTGCCAATTTTCTTTTGTAGGATAAAAACGTTTTAACTACATCTAATATCAACAATATTTGATGCAAAAGTCAAAAAATTTAAAAAATAAAAAGGCGGGGAATAAAAGTGGAAATTATATTGAACATCATTTGTGTGCTACAATTTGTATTATTTGCGATGCTAAGTTGTGCAGAGATTTATTTGCTAAAAACAAAGTTAAAAAAAAGAAAAAAGAATAAAACAAGGTGAAAAACAGGAAAGAAAAATAATAAACAATAAAACAATAGGAAAAATAGCATATTTTAGTAAAAAAAATGTAAAATCAGTTGAAATTAAATATATTTATAAAGTATAATAATCTCCAAATAAAAAAATATCAGGAGGTAATTATGAAAAAGATTACAAAACTATTAACAGTTGCTTCAGCTATGCTTGTTATGATGTTAGCAATGACATTTACAACTATGGCAGCAACTACAGTAACACCAACACGATCAATGACAGGTAGTGAGAAGGCAGTAACACAGTCTTATACTTTTACTCAGAATACAGTTTTAGATACTGAATTTACTTTATATAAGACAGCAGGAGTTGTAATTCCTGTTAAGGTCAGCGAAAGTGGTGCATTAGAAATAAATGTAAAGGCAAACAAAGTAGAAAAGATTTTTTACATGACACTTTACACAGATGCAGCTTGTACAAACAAGGTATCAGGCTTGTATGATAGTTTTAATGTGGGAGATTCAAACATCACAAAATATGTAGCTTTAGGTTCAAAGAATACATATTATTTACGTTTGGAAACAAACTCATTCTATACACCTAATAATGAGCAGTTTACTGACTCAATTACAGTATCATATAGATTTTTCCCAAGAGCAGAAAGAACTATTAAGTCTGGTCAGACAATTAAGTATTACAGAAATCAGGGCTCAGATATTTATACATTTAAGTATAAGGCAGAAGCAACAGGAAAAGTTACAGTATCATTACCATATAAGTGGGGAAGTTATTTAACATTTAAGAATCAGAAGAAGAGTGATATTCTTACTGAACAGTGGGTATCATCAATTTATAGTTACAAATATAATGTTTATGTAAAGAAGGGGGCAGTTTACTATTTTGTAACAAAATCAAATGGTATTAATGCCAATACTTTACAGTCTATTAGTATTAAGAATACAGCCGTAAAAGTAAAAATGGCTACAAATAGAAAAAAAGCAATTACTATTAAGAATAAAAAGTCAGCAAAATGTTTAATTACACCGGGAGATAAGTCGGCAAAATGGTATAAGATTTCCTTAAAGAAGAATCGCCATCCTTATTTTGACTTGAGGGGTGATGTAACAGGAGTTTGGAAACTTCAGATTTGCAATAAAAAAGGAAAAGCAATAAAGAACATGACATTTAGATGGTATGGTAGCAAGAGCAAGATAACAACATGGGGTGGCTGGAAGAAAGGTACATACTATTTCAAGGTTACACCAGCTGATTCAAAATCATATGGTCTTGCAACATTTAAATATAAACAGGCAAAATAATTTCATAAACAAACAAAATAACTTTGAGGGGCATACAGCCCCTCATTTTTTGTAATAAGAAATTCCTTCAGAATGTCGCAAGTAGCATTCTTTGTTTAAATTTCAGATTTTCGTTGCATAAAAATATTTTTAAAATTATACTGATTGTAAATTACGAAAGAAAAGTGGGGCAGATATGAAAAACATAAAGAAGAAGATACTTATTGTTGAGGACAGTGAGTATTATATGAATCTGGTAACAGATAGTTTGATTAACATAGAAAATACTATTCTTTATAAGGCAGAAAATATTTCTGAAGCTTATAGAATCGCAATGGAAAAGAACATTGATGTGTTCATTGTTGATGTGGTTTTAGACACGAAAGTTTTAGGAGATGTATCAGGGATTGTTTTTGTAGATCGTATTCGAACAGTTCCAAGATATAGATTTTCGCCTATTATCATTACTTCATCTTTGGAAGATCCCAAGTATCACGCATATAATTATCTGCATTGTTTTAGATATTTTGAAAAAACGTATGACGTTTCAGAATTGGTGGAAACTGTAAAAGAAGCTCTAGAATTTAAGCAAAGTGAAGACATAGAAAAAATAATATATTATAAAAGACAGGGAATTCTTTTCTCTTTAAGAACAAAGGATATTGTGTATGTTGAAAATCATAATAAATATATTGTTTATTGTTGTAGGGATGGTAAATATAAAGCACCATACAAGTCCTGTAAGAAAATAGTTGAAGATATAGCATCAAAGGATTTTATACAGTGTAACAAAAATACAGTTGTAAACCGGCAGTATATTCATAATATCGATGGAACAAACCGTTATATTACACTTGTTGAAAATCGGGGAAAACTGGAAATTGGACCACGTTTGAAAAAAGAGTTTTTAAGGAGATTAGAGAATGATTGAGTTCTTATTTTTACTGGTAGAAATACTGGCTATTGTTTATTTAATACATAATATAGTAGGTGTTTCAGTTAAAGTTGATGTGTATTTAATTATGTTGTTAGCAATTGGCTTAGGAATAACAATAGCTATTATTAATGATTTAATATGGGATAAAGGGGTTTGCATAGTGTATGGACTTCTTGGACTATACGTGGTTGTAGAATTGAAGAAAAGAATGGTGGATGCAATATGTATTTGTGGTGTGGCATTGTGTCTGGTTACAGTTTTGCAGACAGTTTTGTTCTTGCCAATGGGGTTGCTTTACTATTTGGTGCCTTATGAAGATTTGCTGGTTCTAATAACTAATGGCGGAGTTTTTATTATTTTAAAATTACTAAAGAAAACTAACATATACAGTAAGACTAAGGAATTTCTTGAAAATAGCGGGATAAAAATAATTATATCTATGTTTGTTCTAATATACATTTATTTTTATTTTGCCCATATTTTCAAAATTACAGGTAAAATTCCTATTGAAATATATGCCATGATGTTGGCGTTCATGTTGGTTACTGCGTATATAATTTACAGTTTGCAAAAGTCCAATTACATGCTGAAACTTAAGGAAGATGAAATAAATATTTCAAGAATGTGCAGTGAATCTTTTGAACAGCTGATTAATCATGCAAGGAAAAATCAACATGATTTTCATAATCATCTTTTAGCAATCAAAGGGATGCAACATTCAATAAAAGATTTTGATGAATTAGTAAAAAAACAAGAAAAATATATTCAGAAAATAAAAGAAAATAACAGATACGACAGTATATTGTATACAATACAGGAACCTATTTTGGCAGGCTACGTTTTTAACAAAGTTTCAGAAATAGAAAATGAAAAAATCAGAGTTCATTATAATTTTGCTGTTACCACAAAAAGAATCGAATACATATCAATATTTCATTTAAATGAAATAATTGGAATACTTTTAGATAATGCTAAAGAAGCAGTTGAACAAATGGAAGAAGCTAGGCGAAATATTAATTTTCATATAATGGAAACAGTGGATAAGCTGACCATTAAGGTTACAAACATTAGTGAAAAAATAGAACAGAATAGAATTATAGAACTGTTTAAGGAAGGGTACAGTTCAAAAGAAAATCATAGTGGACTTGGCCTTAGAAAAATTAAAGAACTAGCAGACAAGTACAGTTATGATATTATGCCTTACAATCAAGTGATTAATAATGAAAATCATATTGTATTTGAAATTGTAATTTATAAGTAGAAAACATATTAAGTTGGAATTATAAACAAAATACAAACAATATTGTATATAAAATTTCAAGATATAACTAGAATGAAAATAAAAGATGAAGTATTTTTGTTAAACAGAAACACTTCATCTTTTTACTTTTAATATTCTTCAAAATCAGGATATTCTGGTTCGCCTAAAAGACATAAACTGAATTTTGAAAATCTAATCCAAATAGTTAATGCAAGACAAAAATTGCAAATTGTATGCATTGTAGATAATTTGATTTTTCTCATTAATATAGACCTCTCTTTCGTAAAATTTTGGCAACTACAAGTTGAAAAACATGAAGCAGAATAGTTTGGTAAATAACCTGTATATATAAATTTCCAATTTCCATCAAATTGAAAATGCCAGCTAAAATAATAAAAAATATAATTACACTAACAGAAATAATCTTGCATTGGATAATTGTTTTCTCGTTTGCCTTAGGTCTGAGAGGTGAGGCTATAGGACCGACTTTTAACAATGCATGTATAAAAATAAAAGAGGAAACAACCATAGAACCATACGAAACCGTAACTAAGTCAGGCAAAATCATAGTAGTCACCAGGAACAGAAAAAGTGTTGAAATAAAGCACATAAAGTAATTATTAAAATGTAGACCACCGCCATTAGTTCTAAGAATAAATAGAAAAATAAATGAAATTGCAAATACATCTAGTCTATGTAAAAAATAAAATATTATTGTAAGTAAAAAAATTTTACTGGCTTCATAAACAATACATGTAAGAACATACTTTGCCATTAGCAGTTCATTATGAGTGTAGTTGTATTCAGTTTCAAGTTCACTAAATATATTCATTTAAAACTCCCATACTTTTATTAGCCCAAAAGCCATTTAAGTATAGAAGCAATTACAGGAAGTAAACGAAAATTATGAAAAAGTATGTTAAATGGCAAAAAAACGCACAATAAAAATAATAGAACAGGGGAATAGAGCCGCTAGGCAGGAAAAATATAATCACCTTAATTTTAAAATTATGGTATAATACAATGGTTACATATTTATTAATTACAAAATGGAGAAAATATGAACTTAGATAACGAAAAAAGTAGTAAAGGAAAGTTCTTTGGATATTTAATATGTACAGACTGTGATGGAACACTTACCTATGATATTGGAAAGGTTTCAGAAAAGAACGTTAGGGCAATTAAATATTTCCAAAGTGAAGGTGGACTGTTTACACTTGCAACAGGTCGTTTTCCTAATCATTTGGAAATGTTTAAAGGACAATTTGAAATCAATGCCCCTATGGCTTCTTTAAATGGAACATTATTATATGATACAAAAAATAATAAGACCATAGAAACATGGACGGTTTCATCGAAAAAGTGTCTTAATATGATTAAGTACATATTAGAAAAATATGATATATGGGAACTTTGGATTAATGGTGTTACAAGTGAAGGCGAATTCACCGGTGTGGGTTATAAGCCTTCTGAACATAAAAAAGGTGATGGCAGTATAGATGAAACATTTAATGAGATGCCTTTTGAAATATTTAAGATAGTAGTAATGCAACCGGAGAATTTAACATATATTATTCAAAAGGATTTAAAAGAAAAGTTCGGTCAGGAATTTAGATTTGATACAAGCTGGGCTAACGGGCTTGAAATACAAAGTATTGACAGCGGAAAAGGTGTTGCTGTTAAGTACATGAAGGAAAATGTATGCAAAAATGTTCATACTACTATTGGCATAGGTGATTATGAAAATGATTTGTCATTACTTGAAAGCTCTGACATTGGCTATGCTGTAGATAATGCTATAGACAGTGTGAAAGAAGCAGCAGACAGAATAACAGTTGCAAATACAAATGATGCAATAGCTGCCATAATTGAGGAACTGGAAAATAACATAGATGCAAAACAATAGGAGAAAAGAATGAATAAGAAAGTTAAAATAACAGCTATAGCGTTAGTGGTTATAGTGCTTTTAGTAATACTTGTAACTTGCTTTAGTAATAAAGAAGATACGAATAATATAAATGAAACAACTGTTGAAACAACATCAGCTAAAGAAAAAATAAAAACAAATTTTACCACAGAGAGAGAAGAAGAAGAAGAAGAAGAAGAAGAAACAGACACAAAAGAGTATGCAACTTTACCTGAAGTAACTGAAACAGAGAATAATGAAACAACTGATTATTTTCAGAATGTAAGTGTGTATGAGGAAACAACAAAGAAAAGTAAAAAATCAAAAAAGAAGAACACAGATAAAAAAGAATCAGAAGCATATCCTGGTGAAAATGATGGTTGGTCACCAATTGTATCTCCTGATGATTTAGATTAAAAACAGGAATAGAGGTATAAAATGGATGACAAATTAGTTGTAAAAACCGCTGTAAAAGTATCAACAGTGAGTATTGTACTTAATATTGTTTTAAGTATGTTAAAATTATTGGCAGGAATATTTGGAAAATCAATGGCAATGCTTTCTGATGCCATACATTCCCTTTCAGATGTGTTTGGCTCCATAATTGTAATAATTGGGGTTAAAGTTTCAAAAAAGAAGGAAGATGCAGACCATCCTTTCGGCCATGACAGATTAGAATGTCTTGCAAGCCTTGCCCTTGGTGCAATATTGTTTTTTACCGGTGCAATGCTAGCCTACGAAGGAATTGATAAAATATACACTAAGGCACCAATAAGCACACCTGGAAAAATAGCATTATTTGCAGCCATTGTATCAATTATTGCAAAGGAAGGAATGTTTTGGTATACAAAGATTAATGCTAACAGAATTAATTCCGATGCATTAAGGGCAGAAGCATGGCACCACAGATCCGATGCACTTTCATCTGTAGGAAGTTTGATTGGTGTAGCAGGTGCAATGTTAGGACTAAAGATTTTAGATCCTATTATGGGTTGCGTTATTGGCTTGGTAATCATAAAAGTTGCCTTTGATATTGCAAAAGAAGCCATTGATAAAATGGTTGATAAAGCCTGTGATGATGAAACAATAGAAAAAATGAAAAAAGAAGTGCATAATGTTGACGGAGTAAAAGGGCTTGACTTAATAAAGACAAGAATGTTTGGAACAAAAATTTACGTTGAAATCGAAATAAGTGTTGACGGAAATTTAATTTTAAAGGATGCACATGCTATTGCAGAGCAGGTTCATGACAACATTGAAAAGAATTTTGAATATGTAAAACATTGTGTTGTACATGTGAATCCGTATGGTTATAAGCATAAAAAGAAGCAATAGTTATCAATAAGGTACTTTATTCAACAAAAAAGCAGTTTTTTTGAAATAGTCGGTTTACACCGGCTATTTTTTGTGTATAATATATGTTGGACCGACAGATACTTAAAAAAGAAACAAAGTTTCGATTTTAGAAAGGACATTGCATTGAAACAACAAGATTTTAATCAGAAAATTGAGGAATTAGTTGCAATTGGTCAGAACAAAGCTGGCAAATTAACAACAGAAGAAATCAGAGAATTTTTTAGTAAGGACAAGCTTACTGCTAAGCAGGAAAGTACAGTTCTTACAAAAATTAAAGAACATAATGTTGCTGTTGTTATAGCCAAGAAGGATACAAGTTCTGATAATACAGCTCCTCAGAAAGAAGAAACGGAAGTAAAGGATATGTCAGACAGTGATGAAATGGTAGAAATTAATGTTGATTTAATTACTGATGTTACAGAACCAACTGACGAAGATATTGCTTCGGTAGCTGAGGACGAAGAGGATTTATTGGATTCTACAGACGAGAATTTTGAAGACGATAAGGAAAGTTCAGCAGAGTTAGATGCTATTGATTTGCTCGAGGGTGTAGGAACAGAAGATCCTGTTAGAATGTATTTAAAGGAAATTGGTACTGTTGCTTTGTTAACAGCAGAGGAAGAGTTAGAACTTGCAAAACGCAAGACTGAGGGAGATCCTATTGCAAAAGAAAAATTAATAGAGGCAAACCTACGTCTGGTTGTAAGTATCGCAAAGAGATACACAGGACGTGGAATGAGTTTTCTTGACTTAGTTCAGGAAGGTAATTTAGGTCTTATAAAGGGCGTTGAAAAATTTGATTACACTAAAGGTTATAAGTTAAGTACATATGCTACATGGTGGATTAGACAGTCGGTTACAAGAGCATTGGCGGATCATGCCAGAACAATCCGTGTACCTGTTCATATGGTAGAAACTATTAACAGAATGTCAAAGATGCAAAGAAAGCTTACTTTAGAGTTAGGTTATGAACCATCAACTAAGGAATTAGCAGATGCACTTGAAATGACAGAAGAAAAAGTATTAGAAATTATGCAGATTGCAAGAGAACCTGCATCACTTGAAACTCCTATAGGAGAGGAAGATGATTCAAACCTTGGCGATTTCGTAGCAGATAATAATACTGTTACTCCTGAGGCAAACATTGAATCAGTAATGCTTCGTGATCATATAGATGTTTTATTACAGGATTTAAAAGATAGAGAGCGTGAGGTTATTATTCTTCGATTTGGTTTAAGAGACGGTCATCCTAGAACACTTGAAGAAGTTGGTAAGATTTTTAGTGTTACAAGAGAACGTATCAGACAGATTGAAGCAAAAGCCTTAAGAAAGTTAAGAAATCCCGTTAGAAGTAAGAAAATTAAAGACTTTTTAGGCGAGTAAACTTAACTAAAAAAGAAAAAATGCATATTAAACTTAATTTTGTTTGACAAACGTGTCGAAATAGTTTATAAAATTAAGTAGAGATTAATGAGGGTACAAGGAAGTACATAGGTAAAATAGCTTATGGTTCTTTGTGCCCTTTTTCGTTTATTATAAAGAATATTTGTTGAAGATGATAAACAAAGAAAACAAACCATAAGAGCTATTGGTAATGTCTTTATAATAAACTCATTGATAGATAAATTAAGGAGGAAAAATCATGGATCAGAATGTACTATTCAAAGAAGCTGAAGAAAATGGACTATATGATTCTCGTTTTGAACACGATAACTGCGGTATTGGAGCTGTAGTAAACATTAAGGGAAAAAAGAGTCATGAGACAGTTGAAAATGCACTTAAAATTGTTGAAAACCTAGAGCATCGTGCTGGTAAAGATGCTGAAGGTAAAACAGGTGATGGTGTTGGTATTATGCTTCAGATTTCCCACAAGTTTTTTAAGAAGGTAACAAAGCCATTAGGTTTTGATATTGGAGAAGAAAGAGAATATGGTGTGGGAATGTTTTTCATGCCACAGGATGACTTAAAGCGTCATAGAGAAATGAAGATGCTTGAAATCATTACTGAAAAAGAAGGCCTTGAATTTTTAGGTTGGAGAGAAGTTCCTGTTCATCCTGAAGTATTAGGTTCAAAAGCTTTAGAATGTATGCCTTATATTATGCAGTGTTTTATTAAGAAACCTGAAGATGTTGAAAAAGGATTAGCATTTGACAGAAAACTTTACATTGTAAGAAGAGTTTTCTCACATAGTAATGCCGGAACTTATACAGTGTCAATGTCAAGCAGAACAATTGTATATAAGGGGATGTTTTTAGTTGACCAGTTAGGACCTTTCTTTGCAGACTTAATGGACAAAAATTATGAGTCAGCAATTGCTTTGGTACATTCAAGATTCTCAACAAATACACAGCCAAGCTGGAGAAGAGCTCATCCTAACAGATTTATTGTTCACAACGGTGAAATCAATACAATTAGAGGAAATGCTGATAATATGTTAGCCAGAGAAGAATCAATGACTAGCGAATACATGGAAAGTTCATTACAGAAGGTCATGCCTGTAGTTGATGTAAACGGTTCAGACTCAGCAATGCTTGATAATACATTAGAATTTTTAGTAATGAATGGTGTTGAGCTTCCTTTAGCAGTAATGATGTGTATACCTGAACCATGGGAAAAGAATGATACAATCAGCCAGTCAAAGAGAGATTTTTATCAGTATTATGCAACAATGATGGAACCATGGGATGGACCTGCATCAATACTTTTCTCTGATGGTGATTACATGGGAGCAATCCTTGATAGAAACGGACTTCGTCCTTCAAGATATTACATTACAAGTGATGACCAGTTAATTCTTTCATCAGAAGTAGGGGTACTTGATATACCTGCTGAAAAAATAGTTGTAAAAGAACGTCTCCGTCCGGGCCGTATGTTACTGGTAGATACAGTTAAAGGAAAATTAATAGATGATGATGAATTAAAAGAAAGCTATGCAGCAAGAAAACCATATGGTGAATGGTTAAACAACAACTTAGTTTATTTAAAAGACATTAATATACCAAATGTAAAAGTAGAAACTTATGACAAAGAGGAACGTCAGAGATTACAGAAAAACTTTGGATATACATTTGAAGATTTAAAGAGAATTATTCCAATGGCAAATAATGGAATTGAAGCTACAAAGGCAATGGGTAAGGATACACCACTTGCAGTTTTAAGCGAGAGAACTCATCCATTATTTAACTACTTTAAACAGTTATTTGCACAGGTTACAAACCCTCCTATTGATGCAATTAGAGAAGAGATTGTAACATCAACATCTGTTTACATTGGAAAGGACGGAAATATATTAGAAGAGCAGCCTGAAAACTGTAAGGTTCTCAAGATTAAACATCCAATCCTTACAAATACGGATATTTTAAAGTTAAAGAACATTAACAAGCCGGGATTTAAGGCAGCAGTTGTACCAATTGTTTATTACAAAGGTATAGACATTGAAAAAGCTATTGAACAGGTATTTGTGGAAGTTGATAAGGCTCATAAGGATGGAGCTAATATTATTATTCTTTCAGATAGAGGAGTAGATGAATATCATGTACAGATTCCATCACTTCTAGCAGTTTCAGCTGTTCATCAGCATTTAGTAAAAACAAAGAAGAGAACAACATTATCATTAGTTCTTGAAAGTGGTGAACCAAGAGAGGTACATCATTTTGCAACATTGTTAGGCTATGGTGCCAGTGCAATTAATCCATATCTTGCACACGAAACAATCAAGCAGATGGTTGATGAAGATATGATTCAAAAAGATCCATATGCAGCAATTGATGATTACAACAAAGCTATTTTAGGTGGTATTGTAAAAATTGCATCTAAGATGGGTATTTCAACAATTCAGTCATATCAGGGTTCACAGATTTTTGAAGCTATTGGTATTAGCAAAGAAGTAATTGATAAATACTTTACAGGTACAGTTAGTAGAGTTGAAGGAATTACAATGAAAGATATTGAAGATGGAGTTGAGGAACTTCATTCAAAGGCATTTGATCCATTAGGATTAGATGTAGATTTAACATTGGAAAGTAATGGCGAGCATAAGCTTAGAAGTGGTAAGGAAGAACATAAGTATAATCCGGCTACAATCCATACTTTACAGCAGGCTACATGGACAGACAATTATCAGTTATTTAAACAGTATACACACATGATTGATGAAGAAATGGCACCATTCCATTTACGTGGATTAATGGATTTCAATTATCCTGAAAATGGTGGCATTCCACTTGATGAAGTAGAAAGTGTTGAATCAATTATGAAGAGATTCAAAACAGGTGCAATGTCATACGGTTCTATTTCACAGGAAGCACATGAAACAATGGCAATTGCAATGAATATGATTGGCGGCCGTTCAAACTCAGGTGAAGGTGGAGAATCAATTGAACGTTTAACAATTGGAGAAGACGGTCTTAACAAATGTTCAAAAATTAAGCAGGTTGCTTCAGGACGTTTTGGTGTAACATCAAGATATCTTGTAAGTGCCGAAGAAATACAGATTAAGATGGCTCAGGGTGCAAAGCCTGGTGAAGGTGGACATTTACCAGGTAAGAAAGTTTATCCATGGGTTGCTAAAACAAGATATTCAACACCGGGTGTAAGTTTAATTTCACCACCACCACATCATGATATTTACTCAATTGAAGATTTAGCACAGCTTATTTATGATTTAAAGAACTCAAACAGAGATGCAAGAATTTCAGTTAAGTTAGTATCAGAGGCAGGTGTTGGTACAGTTGCAGCAGGTGTTGCAAAAGCAGGTGCTCAGGTAATTTTAGTTTCAGGTTTTGATGGTGGTACAGGTGCCGCTCCTGAAAACTCAATTTACAATGCAGGACTTCCTTGGGAATTAGGTTTGGCAGAAGCACATCAGACATTAATTGCAAATGGTCTTAGAAATAAGGTAGTTGTGGAAACTGATGGTAAATTAATGAGTGGTAGAGACGTAGCAATTGCAGCTATGCTTGGTGCAGAAGAATATGGTTTTGCAACAGCTCCACTTGTAACTATGGGTTGTGTAATGATGAGAGTTTGTAACTTAGATACGTGTCCTGTGGGTGTTGCCACACAGAACCCTGAACTTCGTAAGAGATTTAAAGGAAAACCAGAATATGTTGTAAACTTTATGAAGTTTATTGCAGAAGAACTTCGTGAATATATGGCAAAACTTGGTGTTAGAACATTAGATGAGTTAATTGGCAGATCAGACTTACTGAAGGTTAAAGACGGAGTAGACCAGAAGAAAGCAGCAGAAGTTGATTTAAGCAAGATTTTAAGCACTGACTTTGCACAGGAAAGGGTTAACTACAATAAGAAGAATGTATATGACTTTAAGCTTGAAAGCACAAAGGATATGACAGTGCTTCTTCCAAAAATGAAGAAAGCTCTTGATGAAAAGAAAGCAACTTCAGTTGAAGTTAATGTAACAAATATTGACAGAGCATTAGGAACAATTTTTGGTTCTGAAATTACAAAGAGATACAATGACACATTACCTGATGACATGTACACAGTTAAGTGTTACGGTGCCGGAGGTCAGAGTTTTGGTGCATTTATTCCAAACGGTATGACAATGGAACTTACAGGTGATAGCAATGACTACTTAGGTAAAGGTTTATCAGGTGGTAAGATTATTGTTAAACCACCAAAGAAATCTACATTTAAGCATGATGAAAATATCATTATCGGTAACGTTGCATTCTATGGGGCAACAAGTGGTAAGGCTTATATTAATGGTGTTGCAGGTGAAAGATTCTGTGTAAGAAACTCAGGTGCAACAACAGTTGTTGAAGGTGTAGGAGATCATGGATGCGAATACATGACAGGTGGTCGTGTAGTCGTAATCGGTAAAGTTGGAAAGAACTTTGCAGCAGGTATGAGTGGCGGTGTTGCTTATGTACTTGATGAAAATAATGATCTTTACAGAAAGACAAATAAGTCACTTGTTTCAACAGAAGAATTATCAAACAAGTATGATGTATTAGAACTTAAGGGAATGATTGAGGATCATGTTAAGTATACTAATTCAGTAAAAGGTAAAGAAATTCTTGATAACTTTGAAGAATACTTACCTAAGTTTAAAAAGATAATTCCATATGACTATAAGAAGATGCTAGAAACAATTGCAAAAATGGAACAGAAGGGATTAAACCCTGAACAGGCACAGATAGAAGCGTTTTACGCAGCAACAAGATAGGAGGATAAAATAATGGGAAAGCCAACAGGATTTTTAGATTATGAAAGAGAAGAAGCTAAAGCAATTTCTCCGAAAGAAAGAATAAAAAACTTTAATGAATTCCATGAACCTCTATCTGCTGAAAAACAGAAATGTCAGGCTGCAAGATGTATGGATTGTGGCGTGCCATTTTGTCAGAACGGACAGGTTATTGCAGGTATGGTATCAGGTTGTCCTCTAAACAACCTGGTTCCTGAATGGAATGATTTATTATATATGGGAAATATGGAGCAGGCATATAACAGACTTCATAAAACAAATAATTTTCCAGAATTTACATCACGTGTTTGTCCTGCACTTTGCGAAAAAGCATGTACATGTGGACTAAACGGTGATCCGGTTTCAGTAAGGGCAAATGAACATTTAATTATTGAAAATGCTTATGAAAAAGGATATGCAAAAGCAAAGGCACCGGCAGTCAGAACAGGAAAAACAGTAGCTGTTGTTGGTTCCGGACCATCAGGACTTGCAGTTGCAGATCAGTTAAATAAAAGAGGTCATAGTGTTACTGTTTTTGAAAGAGATGACAGAATCGGAGGTCTTTTAATGTATGGTATTCCAAACATGAAATTAGAAAAGCATGTTATTGATAGAAAAATTGCCATTATGAAAGAAGAAGGCGTTGAGTTTAAAACAGGCGTAAACGTAGGAAAAGATGTTAAAGCAAATGAGTTATTAAAGAAATACGACAAGGTTGTATTAGCTTGTGGTTCAAGACATGCAAGAGACATTAAGGCACCGGGAAGAGATGCTAATGGAATTTATTTCGCAGTAGATTTCTTAACATCTACAACAAAGAGTCTTTTAAATAACAACGGCAAGTTGGTTGATGGAACTTATGTATCAGCAAAAGGAAAAGACGTTGTTGTTATCGGCGGTGGTGATACAGGTAATGACTGTGTAGGTACAAGTATTCGTCATGGAGCAAAGAGTGTACTTCAGTTAGAAATGATGCCAAAAGCACCGGATGAAAGATTAGAAAGTAATCCATGGCCTGAATGGCCACGTATCTGCAAGACAGATTACGGTCAGGAAGAAGCTATTGCAATGTTTGGACATGATCCTAGAGTTTATCAGACAACTGTAAAAGAGTTTGTTAAGGATAAAGCAGGCAATCTTAAGAAGCTTGTATTAGTTAAGTTAGAAGCTAAGAAGGACGCAAAAACAGGTCGTTTAAACATGGTTGAAATAAAAGGCTCAGAATATGAGGTTGATTGCCAGTTAGTTCTTATTGCGGCAGGATTTCTTGGCAGCGAAGACTATGTTACTAAAGCATTTAAGGTTGAAACTGATGGAAGAACAAATGTAAAAACAGAACCTGGTAAATATGCTACAAGTGCAGAAAATGTATTTACAGCAGGAGATGTTCATAGAGGACAGTCATTAGTAGTTTGGGCAATTAGAGAAGGAAGAGATTGTGCAAAAGAAGTTGACCAGGCACTGATGGGTTATAGTAATTTATAATTAAAAGGATTGGAAACTTACAGTAAATGACATAATATTATAGCTCCAAGGTATTTTAGTGTTTTAATGCCTTGAAGCTTTTTATACTTGAAAATGGAACTAGAAATCCATCATTGAAACTCTTGAAACGTCTTGCACATGGTATGGGAATACAATTAAAAATTGAATTTGTGCCGATACAAAAACAGTTAAGAAAATAGTCTGTATAGTTGTTTTATGTCAGGCTTAGATAATATGATAAGATTATTAAAACACAAAATGGGTTGTCAGCGACAACCCATTTTGTGTTTATTATATCTATCTGTCTACTTCCATATTTTTGGGAAGAATTAAGTTAAGTACAATTGCCATTATAAATACAACGGCTACACAGTTTTCTGCAAATACTGTTTTAACAATTTGTGGGAAAATATTGAAAATCTCAGGAACCTGTGTAAATCCAAGTCCAACACTGAGAGACAAAGCTACAATAGTGATGTTTCTTTGAGAATATCCACATTTACCAAGCATCTGCATACCACTGATTACAATATTACCAAACATCATAATAGTACAGCCACCTAGAACTGCATCAGGAAGTGTGGCAAGTATTGCACCGATAACAGGGAAGAATCCTGCTAAAATCATAATAATTGCACCTGCGGCAATAGCAAAACGGTTTACAACTTTTGTCATTGCTACAAGACCAACGTTCTGACTAAATGATGTAATTGGAAGACATCCGAATAAAGATGAAATGGCACTGACAAAGCCGTCACAGCCAATAGAACCTGAAGTTTCCTTTGTAGTTGCATTTCTATCTAACGCTGATGATGCAAGAGCACTTGTATCACCAATAGTTTCAGTTGCTGAAACTAAGAAAATAAGTGTTACTGAAATAATAGCGTTCCAGTTAAATTCCATTTTAAATGGCATAAAATGTGGTAGGGCAATAAATGAGCTTTCAGTAATAGCTGTAAAATCAATCATCCCCATACATGTTGCAACAATGTAACCAACAATTAATCCAAATAAAACAGATAACTGTTTCCAAAAGCCTTTTGCAAAAATATTAAATAAGATACATGCAAATAAAGTAATACATCCTAGAATCCAATGTTGTGCAGAACCAAAAGTTTCACTTCCGCTTCCACCACCAAATGATGAAGCACCAACAGATAAAAGTGAAAAACCAATGGCAGTAACTACGCTGGCAGCAACAACCGGAGTAATAAGCTTAATCCAATATTTTGCAAAAAGTCCAAGAGTACCTTCAATGATACCACCAACTAAAACCGCACCCATTATGGCACCGTAGCCATACTTAGGTCCGATAAAACAAAAAACAGATACGAATGTAAAACTAATTCCCATTACAATAGGAAGTCCTGAACCAACTCGCCAAACAGGGAAAAGCTGTATTAAAGTTCCAATACCTGCAATAATCATGGCACATTGAATAAGCATTGCTGTTTGTGAAGCTTTAAGTCCACAGGCACCTGCTACAATTGAGATAGGTGCAATATTAGCTACAAACATTGCAAGAATGTGCTGAAGTCCAAAAGGAATCGCTGTTTTTACAGGAATCTTTCCATCAAGCTGGTAAAGATTTTCTGTGTTTCCAAATTGTTTTGTTTTGTTCATAATAAATATCTCTCCTGTATTTTATAGAAATTTCATAGTTTGTAACACTAATTTATACTAAAAACCAATGGAGTTTTTCATATGATTATTTGCGTTATTATTTGCAAATAAATTATTGTTCGCGAAATTCAATAGTTCCATTTTCTGCATCCATGTTGTCTACAATGGCAAGAGATTCCAGACGATAACCAAGATTTCTAATCATACGGCCACCTGCCTGGAAGCCTTTTTCGATGGCAATGCCAATACCTTCAACAGTTCCACCAGCTTCACTGACAATAGAAATTAATCCCTGAAGAGCACAACCATTAGCAAGGAAGTCATCAATAATAAGAACATGGTCATCTTCATTTAAAAATTTCTTTGAAACAATAACCTGATTCTTGCACTTATGTGTAAATGATTCGACTTCGGCTACATACATATCACCGTCAATATTAATGCTCTTTGATTTTTTTGCAAAAACAACAGGCACATTAAAATATCTTGCAACAATACATGCAATACCAATACCAGATGATTCAATAGTTACGATTTTTGTAATGTTTGCATCAGCAAAACGATGTTTAAATTCAGCACCCATTTCTTCAAATAAATTAATGTCCATCTGATGATTTAGGAAGCTGTCAACTTTTAATACATTGCCTTCTTTAACAATGCCGTCTTTTACAATTCTTTCTTCTAAAAAGTTCATTGTGAAATCCTCCAATTGTATATTTTTATTTCTTAAAAAGTTTTCATAAAGAATAGGGTATCAAATTTATGAATATATTACAATAGAAGAAAACATATAAATATAAAGAAAATTGTGTTATAATACCAAAGGTTAAAAGATTAAGATTTAAAATTGGTATGTTTATTTTTTGGAGGAAATATATGAAGGTATTAATGTTTAACGGTAGTCCGAAAGCAAAAGGATGTACATATACAGCTTTGGAAGAAATGGCAAAGGTTTTAAATGAAGAAGGCGTAGAAACAGAAATAATGCATGTGGGTGCTCATCCACAGGGAAGCTGCATGGGCTGTGGTGGATGTAGTAAGACCGGTGAGTGCGTGTACGGCGGCGAAGTTGTAGAGGCAGCAAAGAAATTAAAGGATGCTGACGCAGTAGTGTTTGGAAGCCCTGTGCATTATGCTTCAATTAGTGGAAACATGATGGGATTTATGCATAGACTTTCATGGAGTGCAGGAAAGGATTTGAAGTATAAACCGGCTGCAATGGTTGTAAGTGCAAGAAGAGCAGGTACAACAACCGCCCTTGATGAGATGGCTAAGGTACCTGAGTTTTTCCATATGCCTTTAATTAACGGAAATTACTGGCCAATGGTTCATGGAAGCAATCCTGACGAAGTAAAACAGGATTTAGAAGGTCTTCAGATAGTTAGAAATATAGGCAGAAACATGGCTTGGATACTTAAATGTATTGAACTTGGAAAAGAAAACGGAATTGTTCATCCTGAACCTGAAGCACCGGTAAAAACTAACTTTATCAGATAAAACACAGAATATTCACATTATTCTTACAAATCATTTATTGCATAACGGAGTTGCTTCTATTATACTAGAACGAGTGGTGAAAACCAAAAGAAAGGTATGAACATGAATAAAGACAATATTAACAATAATGAAATTGCAGAAGAAAACAATTCTGTATACGATTCAGAAAACAATATAACTGAAAACAGTTCAGAAAATAATTTTGAAAAAGGTGAAGCTTTAGACAATACAGAAACATCTGGTGAAGAGACAGCCAAGTCTGAAGATTTAAGTAATCAAAATAAAGAGACCAAAAAGAAGGGTAAAAAAAATAAAAAGGATCAGCAGGAATTTAGTCTTGTAAGAGAAATTTTAAGCTGGGTTAAAATTTTTGTAATTGCAGTGGTAATTGCTTTTGTTGTAAACAACGTAATTATTATGAATGCAAATGTTCCATCAGGTTCCATGCTTAACACTATCCAGATTGGGGATAGAATGATAGGACTTAGAACTGCATATTGGTTCTCAGATCCACAGCGTGGTGACATTGTTATTTTTGAAAATCCTGATTTTAACGAAAACAGCCCAAGCGATGAAAAATACTATGTTAAACGAGTTATTGGTTTACCGGGTGATAAAGTGGTTATAAAGAATGCAAAGATTTATATAAACGATAGTAAAACACCTTTAGAGGAACCTTACTTACCTGAAGAGTGGACAGAAGTTAATGGATCAGACGAGCCATTAACATATAATGTTCCTGAAGACAGTTATTTTATGTTAGGTGATAACCGAAACAGATCAAGTGATGCAAGATATTGGACTAATACTTTTGTAAAGCGAGATGGCATAATTGCAAAAGCAGAGTTTAAATATTGGTCACAGGGAAAAGTTGATGTTGAAAAGTTTGAGCATGAAACATACTCAATTGATAATAAAAGCAGCAAATAAGAATTAAAAAGTTAATAACTGACAGTAAAAAAAAATGACAGTGAAATAAAGATTATAGTAAAAATTCAGAACAGAAATTATAAAATAAAAAGCCTATAAAGTATGTGGCATGAACTGATATCCGAAAGGTTGGATTATAAAATCTAACTTATAGGAGGGTCACAAGCCGGTTACTTTATAGGCTTTTACTATAGGTTACAGATGTTTCCTTTTCTACAAATCCCATTTTTGTATAAAGTCTGTAAGCGGGTATGTTTCCTTTTTCCACATGTAAAACTACAAAGTGATAGTCTTTTGAAATTTTCCTGAAAACAAATGCGAGAAACTTGTAGCCATAGCCTTTGTTTTGAAAATTGTCATCAATGGCAACTTCCGATATGCAGGCACAATCAGGAAGAATTGAAGTAACAAGACAGCTTCCAATAGGAATATTATCATTATATAAATAAAAATATCCATCCTCATATTCGTAATCTATATTTTCAATAGTGTTGTGATTTACAAAATATTCTAAATCCAATTCCATTAATACATTAGAATTATTATATTGAAAATCTAAAGTATTAATGTAATTTTTTCCAAAAATATTGTTTGGATGAATGCTTGTTTCCACATAGAAGTTTATGTAATCTTCCTGAAATTCCATAAAAAGATTTCTACCAAGATGCCCACCACGATATTTAGGCATAACAAACATACAGATTTCACAATGGGAATCATCTATTACAAAAACAGAAAGAAAGCCAACAATTTTTTCGTTAAAAGTTCCATAGTATAATCGTGGAAGATTTTTACATATTGAAAAGTCGTCTTCCAAAAAGAATTCATATTGAAGATTATCCTCAGTGGAACAGATTTTGTGAATATTTTTGCAGTTTTTTATTAATCCTAATGTAAAAGCACTGGTTCTGTTTATAACATAATCAGGGTTCATTGTTTCACCTCATTTCTAACAGAAAAAAGTTATTTAAAATAATTTAATCACTGTTGCCATAAAGAAACTGTTCGTTTTTTATTATAACAAACCTAATAGAAAAAATACACTATCTGTGCTATATTAAAAAAGCGTCTGTATGTAAAAAATGTACGGCGGGAAAGGATAGAAATATGTTAAAAATAGGTTCTCATGTAAAAATGAGTGGAAAAGACATGCTTTTAGGTTCAGCAAAAGAAGCTAAGTCTTACGGTGCGAATGTATTTATGGCATACACAGGAGCACCACAGAACACAAGAAGAAAAGACATAAGCGAATTAAATATAGATAAGGCATGGGAGTACATGAAGGAAAATGATATAGAAGAAATAATAATTCATGCACCATATATTATTAATTTAGGAAATACGGTAAAACCTGAAACTTTTGAGATAGCAGAAACTTTTCTTGGCACAGAATTAGAAAGAAGCAGTGCAATGGGAAGTAAAGTTATGGTTTTACATCCGGGCTCTCACGTTGGTGCAGGCGTGGATGTAGGCATCAACCAGATTATAAAAGGATTAAATAATGTGTTAACAAAGGACACAGATGTATATGTGGCACTTGAAACAATGGCTGGAAAAGGCAATGAGATTGGAAGAAATTTTGAGGAACTTGCAAGAATTTACGATGGAGTAAAATACAATGACAAGTTGAGAGTTTGTTTTGACACATGCCATGTAAATGACAGCGGGTATGACTTAGTTAATGATTTAAGCGGTACTTTTACAAAGTTTGACAAAATAATAGGTGCTGACCAAATTGCTGTTTTCCACATTAATGACAGTAAAAATCCATGTGGTGCCGGAAAAGACAGACACGAAAATATTGGTTTTGGAAACATTGGCTATGATACTTTAAGAGAAATTATATATATGAAGGATTTTGAAAATGTGCCTAAAATATTAGAGACACCTTACGTCAAAGATCCTGAAAACTCAAAGAAATCATACGCCCCTTACGGTTATGAGATTGCCATGATTAAAGAAGGAAAATTCAATCCCAACTTACAAAATAATATTTTGGAAAACAACAAGTAGAAAAGAGATGACATAAATGGATAATTTAATTTATAGTTTAAATGCAACAGTTCCTGTTTTTGTAGTTATTGTTGCAGGTTACATATTTAAGAAAATAGGTTGGATAAATGATGGCTTCATTAAAGCATCAAACAAATTAACATTTACGGTAACATTACCACTTTTGTTGATTCAGGACATGATGAATAATGATTTCCTAAAAAAGTTTGATTTAACATACGTTTTGTTTTGCTTTTTTGTTACGTTGCTATGTTGTATAGGAACAACTATTGTTACCAAGATAGTAATGAAGGACAAAAGCATAATTGCAGAATTTGTACAGGCATCTTATAGAAGTAGTGCAGCAGTTTTAGGAGCAGCTTTTATTTTAAATATTTATGGAGACACAGGAATGTTACCGTTAATGATAATCGGAGCAGTGCCTCTTTATAATGTGTATGCGGTTATAATTCTTACTGTTGAGTGTCCTGAAAAGGGAGCAAAACAGGAGAAAACATTAGCAAAAACATTAAAGGGAATAGCTACAAATCCAATTATTTTAGGTATTGTAATAGGTGTTATTTTTTCAGCGTTAAAAATAAAATTTCCACCAATGCTTGATAACACAGTAAACAACTTTGCAAAAATCACAACACCTTTGGCGCTTTTAGCCATCGGTGGTAGTTTCGAATTTGGAAAAGCAATAGAGAGAATGAAACCGGCAGTAATTGCCACAGCTTTAAAATTAGTTGGCTGGCCATTAATATTCCTTCCAATTGCCATAAAAATGGGCTTTAGAAACGATGAATTAATGGCACTTGTAATTATGCTTGGCTCACCAACAACACCAAGTTGCTATGTAATGGCTAAGAGCATGAGGTCAGAAGGAACATTAACAAGTAGCGTAATTGTTCTTACAACTTTATTCTCAGCATTTTCAATAACAGGCATAATTTTTGTTTTAAGAAGTTTGGGATATTTGTAGAAATTAGTGATATTAATGAAAGCTTAGAATGTTTGTAGAAGTTTGTACATTAATGGAAGTTTGGGATATTTGTAGAAGTTTATGACATTAATGAAAAATTGGGATATTTATAAAGGAAAGAGTGTAATATGAAAAGATCAGAACAAAAAATTAACGACACATGGAACATGGAAGATATGTTCCCAAGTGATAAAGTTTGGGAAGAAGATTTTGAAAAGGCTACAAAAGAAGTAGCTAAGTACAAAGAGTTTTCAGGAAAAATAAAAGACAGCAAAGATAAACTAATAGAGTTTTTGAAATTTAATGATAAAATAAGTTTGCTTGCTGAAAGACTTTATGTTTATGCAAATCAAAAATATCATGAAGACATGGGTAATGGAAAGTATCAGGCATATTCAGGAAAAGCACAGAAACTTGTTGTAGATATTGGCAGTGCAAGTGCATTTTTTGAACCAGAGGTTCTTGAAATAGATGAAGCCACAATTAACCAGTGGTTAGAAGATGAAAAATTAAACAACTATAAAAGATATATTGAAGAAATATTAAGAAGTAAAAAGCACACTTTAGATAAGAAAACAGAAGAAATATTGGCAAAAAGTAAAAAGATGGCAAATGCCGCTGATAATATTTATGCCATGTATAATGGAGCGGACATTGATTTTCCTACAGTTAAGGATAGTGAAGGAAAAGAAATAAAAATTACTCATGGAAATTTTGTTCCTATTTTATCAGGAGAAGATAGAGAATTAAGAAAGAATGCTTTTACAGGACTTTACAATACTTATGGTGCAATGAAAAATACAATTGCGGCTACTTATAATGCAAACGTGGAACAGGCAAATTTTTATGCTGACGTAAGAAAGTATCCATCTTCAAGAGCAATGTATCTGGATGGCAGCAATATTCCTGAAAGCGTGTACGATAATCTTATAAAAGTTGTTCACGAAAACATGGATTTAATGTATAGATATGTAAGGCTTCGCAAGAAATCTTTAGGTGTAGAAGAGCTTCATATGTATGATATTTACGCACCAATTGCAAAGGCTCCAAGTAAAAAATATTCCTTTGAGGAAGCTAAGACAATAGTAAAAGAAGGTCTTGCACCTATGGGAGAAGAATATTTAAGTAAACTTCAGGAAGGTTTTGATAACCGTTGGATTGATGTGTACGAGAATGAAGGAAAAAGAAGCGGTGCATATTCATGGGGCGCATACGGAACACATCCTTATGTACTTTTAAATTTTCAGGGAACTTTGGACCATGTATTTACTTTGGCACACGAAATGGGACATGCTCTGCACTCATATTATTCAGATGCAAACCAGACCTACATTAATGCAGGTTACAAAATCTTTGTGGCAGAAGTGGCATCTACATGCAATGAATCACTTTTAATTCACGATTTATTAAAGAAAACAAAAGACAAAGAAACAAGAGCGTATTTAATTAATCACTTTTTGGAACAGTTTAAAGGAACATTGTATCGTCAGACAATGTTTGCTGAATTTGAAAAAATAACACACGAAATGGTTCAAAAAGGAGAAACACTAACAGCAGATGTTTTGTGTGAAACATATTATGATTTGAACAAATTGTATTTTGGTGAGGATATTGTACTTGATAAGGAAATCGCTTTAGAGTGGGCAAGAATACCACACTTTTACAATCCTTTTTATGTATATCAGTATGCAACGGGAATTTCAGCTGCAATAACTCTTTCAAGAAAAATAATGAAAGAAGGAGAAGCAGGAGTAAAAGATTATATGAAATTCTTAACAGGTGGTGGTTCAAAAGCTCCAATTGATTTGCTTAAATTAGCAGGTGTGGACATGACAAAAGAAGAACCTGTAAGAGAGGCATTGCAATTGTTCAGGGAACTTCTTGATGAAATGGAAGCATTGATTTAGAATTTACAGATTATTTCCAATCTCACTACAGAAACAAATGAATATTACGAAAGCACGCTCCCGCTGCTCTTCGCTCGTAGCGGTTCTACAAAGCCGACTACGCTGCCTTTGTGAACCGACGGCTCCGCAGCACTTTCTTAAATATTCATTTGTTCCATTAGTAGGTTTGACATTACTGTATATGGTTTATAAGAAATATTACGAAAGGAAAAGGGATGATTGAGAAAGCACAGGGATTGATTTTTGATTTAGATGGGACTATAATTGACAGTTCCTGGGTATGGGATATGGTTGATATAAAGTTTTTGGGAGACAGAGGTTTTCAGGTTCCTGAAGATTATGTTGAGACAATCTCTCCAATGGGAGCAGAAAATGCAGCAGTTTATACAATTGAAAGATTTGGACTTTATAAGGAAAGACCGGAAGATTTAGTTCGCGAATGGTTTGATATGGCAAAAAAAGAATACAAGGACAAGGTTCAATGTAAGCCCTATGCAAAAACTTTTATTAAGAAAATGAAAGAGCAGGGTAAGAAGCTCTCAATTGCCACATCTTCCGACAAGGAACTATTTATTCCAACACTTGAACGAGAAGGAATAATTGACTCCTTTGATGAAATTATTACTGTTAATCAGGTGCCAAGAGGAAAGAATCATCCTGACATATACATAGAAGCAGCTAAAAGAATGGAAATAGAAAAAAATAGCTGCGTGGTATTTGAAGATATCATAACAGCAATAGAATCGGCAAAAAGAGGCGGTTTTGGAGTTGTAGCTGTAGAAGATGAAAAGTCATTAATTAATAAAAGGGCAATTATGGAAATTGCTGATAAATATATAACAACGTTTAAACAATTATTGTAATTAAAGTTGCTTCTACCATTGTTACAATGGGAAAAGCAGTAGGCTTAATTGGAGAATGGATGGATAAAAGATATTCATTTGTATCTAAATACTTTTGCCGGTTTTTGTAGGTAATTGGGCTAAAACAATTGCTATAAAAATAAGTCCGCAGCCGCAGAGTTGTTTAAGTCCCATGGTCTCACCGAGAATAATCCAACCTGCCAGAACTGAAAAAACTGATTCTAAACTTAAAAGTAACGAGGCGACAGTAGGATTCATACCTTTTTGTCCGATAATCTGACCTGTATAGCCTACACCACAAGACATAATTCCGGCATATAGAATAGGAATCCAGGCACTAGGGGATGTAAAAACTTTTGCCCATGTGCCGATGTTTGCAAAAGAGTGTCCCATTTCAGAAAAAAACATTGGCACCAAACCTAAAATTCCGCAAACAAAGAATTGTATGCATGATAATTTTATTCCATCTACCAACGGCGAAAAATAATTAATAACTAAAATATGTATGGCAAAAAATAAAGCACAAAGTAACAAAAGTAAATCCGCTACTTTAAAAGAAAAAGAACCGTCAAAACACAACATATATAATCCAATTAAAGTAAGTACAACACCTATCCAAATATTTATGCCGCATTTATTTTTGAAAAACAAACCGATAATTGGCACTAACAGAATATAGCAGGCTGTTAAAAATCCGGCTTTTCCGGCAGAAGCCCCCAGATATAAGCCAAGCTGTTGAAGTGTACTTCCTAAGAAAAGGCATGCACCGCAACATAAGCCACCTAAAATTAAAAACTTTCGTTGTTTATTTTTTGAAGTGAAAGGTGATTGACTGTTTTTTGAAAAAATAAAAATAACAGGTATTAAAACTAATGCACCTATAAAAGAACGGATGCAATTAAAAGTATAAGGCCCCAGACTGTCGCCACCAACACTTTGAGCTACAAATGCCACACCCCATATTAATGCCGTTAAAATTAAAATAAGTGAATTTCTGATTTTTAATGAATTCATTGCGTGTCTCCTTTGTAATAATCGCAGTTATCAGTATAAATGGAAGAGAGAAAATTTGCAAATTTTGGAAAGTAGCCGGGAACTGTTTGGAGTACAATACCTGTTAGAATTGGAGTTGGTACGGTTATTGCGGTGCTTGGTGTGGGAAGAGTTATTGCATTATTTAACTACATATTTATGAGAAAATTTGTTAAACTGGAAATTAAGTAAATTGATTAATGCTAGTAGAAAAATGAGGAGAAGAAAAATGAAATTAATATCATGGAATGTAAATGGAATAAGAGCTTGTGTAACAAAAGGGTTTATGGATTTTTTTAACGAAATTGATGCAGATATTTTTTGTATACAGGAATCAAAAATGCAGGCTGGGCAGTTAGAAATTGATATGCCCGGATATTATCAGTATTGGAATTATGCAGAAAAGAAAGGCTATTCAGGAACTGCTATTTTTACAAAAAAAGAACCTATGTCAGTAAGTTATGGTATTGGGATAGAGAAACATGACAAGGAAGGGCGAGTAATAACTTTAGAGTTTGAAAAGTTTTATATGGTTACCTGTTACACACCAAACTCACAAAATGAACTAAAACGTTTGGATTACAGAATGGAATGGGAAGATGATTTCAGAGCCTATCTCAAGAAATTGGAAGAAACAAAGCCGGTTATTATATGTGGAGACTTGAATGTTGCTCATAAAGAAATCGATTTAAAAAATCCAAAAACTAACAGAAAAAATGCCGGTTTTACAGATGAAGAGCGAGAAAAAATGACAACGCTTTTGGAAGCCGGTTTCATTGACACATTCAGATATTTTTACCCGGAAGATGAAGGCCGCTACAGTTGGTGGTCATACAGGTTCAAGGCAAGAGAAAAGAACGCAGGCTGGCGCATAGACTATTTTCTTGTTTCAAAAGCACTGGAGAAGAATATAAAGGGCGCAGATATTCACAAAGATGTAATGGGTTCGGATCATTGTCCTATAGAGTTGGAAGTGGAGATGTAAAAAGGCTATATTAAGAAAATGGAAAAATAATTAGTCCATCAGAAATATATGATATAGATGTTTCAAAGGTGTTACAAGAAGCATTAATGGCAAGATTGGGAGTTACAATATAAATTATTGTTATATAGAAGTATAAAGGAGAACAGAAAAATGCCGAAGGGAAAACCAAATAGTCAGACACTTGCATCGCAGAAGTGGAATGCAAAAGCAGGATACGTTGCAAAAACATACAAATTGAAAAAAGATGTGGCAGATGCGTTTGCAGAAACATGTGATAAGTTAGGAGTAAGTAAAGCAAGTCAGCTTACAAGAATGATGACAGAATTTATTGAAGAGAATAAGTAATTTAATGCTATCAGACCATCAACCTATATAGACTGATGGTCTGATAGTATTATTTAGAATAAAAGATGAGTAAAAAAATATTGGTAAGATAATCGGAGGTTTAGTGATGAAAAAAATTATTTTAATGGGTGTAATCTGTGGTTTGATGTTATCTGTTTCAGGTTGCAATACAAGTGATAATAAAGAAAAAGCTGTAAGGTATATAACTGAAAAGAAATCTGTAGAAAAAACAGAAACAACTACTGAAACTAAAGACTACAAAAAGCTTATAAATACTGTGTATGCACAGTTAGGTAATAATGATAAAAAAAGTGTAGTGAACATTAATGAGGCGAAAGTTAAAAAAATTAACATTAAGTCTGAAAAGAACATTGCGTTAGTTGATAAAAATAAAAAATTGCCAGAGGAAAGTTTTAAAATTATATATCAAACAGATGATGCAATATTAGGAGATTTAGTTGTATATGTTGATGCTTCAAATAATAAAATAATTGCTTATGGGTTAAGGGATTAAATATTGATAGGAAAATTGTAATAGTTTACGTTAGCGAGTTACTTGATATGGAAAGTAATTTAATAAAAGAACTTAATATGTAGTACATACTAATATTTAATAAAGGAGGAATACTAATTATGAACAAATTAAAAAAAATAACATCAATAGCTCTTGCGGTTTTGCTAGTATTTGCTAGTATACCTACAATAAATGTAAGTGCGGCAAAAATTAAACTTAACAAAACCAAAATAACTATTTATGTTGGAAAAACAGTTACTTTAAAGGTGCAAAATAATAAAAAGAAAGTAAAATGGACAACATCAAATAAGAAGATTGCAACAGTCACAAAAAAAGGAAAAGTAAAGGGTAAAAAAAGTGGAAAGGCTACAATTACTGCCACTGTAGGAAAAAAGAAATATAAGTGTAAAATTACAGTAAAAAAAGCAAAAAAAGTTAGCAAACTAACAAAGAAACCTATAAAAGAAAATATTCCTACAACTACAAAGCAGGAGGAACAAACCTCAAAGAATAACCAACAGGAATCTACAATTGTACCAGAGACAACAACAAGGGCAACAGAAGAGACAACAACGAAGGCTCCTGAAACGGAAAATACAAAATTAAATGAAAATGATGTAAACGCATTACAAGAAATAATTAAAAATCAAAGGAATAGTGGTGCAACAGTAAACACAGATGTTTCAAACAAAGAAGAATATACATGGTCAGATGGTAGACTTATTAGTATTAATTGGACATACAAAAAACTAGCAGGCACATTGGATATTACAGGATTAAGTGAACTTAGAACATTAAATGTAAGTGGCAACAGTTTGACTGGCCTAAATGTGGAGAACAGTAGTGAACTTGAAGTACTAGAATGTTTCGAAAATCAATTAACAAGTCTTGATATAACAAATAATCAGAAGTTAAAAGCTCTTAGTTGTGCGAATAATAAACTGAAATCATTGAATGTAACAAACAATAAAGAATTATCTTCATTGAATTGTTGTTATTGTAATATTGAAAACATTGATGTAGCTGGCAATGAACAGTTAGTTTCACTTTATTGCAATAATAATGAATTAGTTCAAATAAATGTTTCAAACAATGAACATTTGGTAATTTTATATTGTGGAAATAATAAATTAAAAGATTTAGATACTATACATAATCCACGCTTGAAAAAATTAGATTGTGGATATAATGAAATATCCAATTTGGATACATCAAAAAATTTAGCTTTAGAAGAACTTAATTGTGCTAATAATAAAATTACAAAGCTGGACTTATCCAATAATGTTCTGTTAGAAACTTTACATTGTGATGATAATGTAAATGTTGTGAGAATGGAGAAATAATACTGTAAAAAATGTTGTAATTTATCATTGAAAAAATAATGTAAAAAATATTGTAATCTAATAGAGAAATTTAAAATAGATGAGGCAAAAATGTCGCATCTATTTTTAATGCTTTATAAAGACAACAGAAATATTAAAGAACGAATATAACACTACTGTTGAACGAAAAACTATCAAAAGAAACATTATGAATCTTATTGATTTTGGATATGAAATTGAATACACAAAGACAGTTCGTTATGTAAAAAACAGAGAGGGAGTTAAGGAAGAGAGCTCGATACTATCTGACTTTTATTTAAAAAGAGAATTTACGGACAGTGAGCTACGACTTCTAATTGACAGTTTATTGTTTAACAGATATTTACCGGCTAGACAATGCAAAGACATGATTGCAAAGATTGAGGGATTGTCTAATGAATTTTTTAAATCACGTGTTAAACATATTCAGAATTTGCCGGACAATATGCCACGCAGTAATCAGCTATTTTTTACATTGGACATATTGGATGAAGCAATAACAAAACACAGGAAAGTTGCTTTTACATACAATGAATACGGAATGGACAAGAAACTTCATCCAAGAAAAAGTGAACCTTATATAATTAATCCGTATCAAATGGTGGCTGTCAATGACAAATACTATTTAATTTGTAATGTGGATAAATATGATAACGTGGCTCATTTTAGAGTTGACCGAATAACAGATATAAAAATTTTAAAAGAAAAAGTTAAACCACAAAAACAGGTTAAAGGTTTGGAAAACGGAATTGATCTTCCAAAACATGTTATGGAACACATATATATGTTTAGCGGCGAAAGCATACGTGTGAAGTTTAAAGCTAAAAAATACATATTGAGTGAAATTTTTGACTGGTTTGGAAAAGAGGTTCAGTTCATGGACGAAACAGACGATGAAGTAACATGCTCGGTGTACGTGAATGAAATGTCAATGAGAAAATGGGCGTTACAGTATGCATTGCATGTAAAGGTATTAAGTCCACAAAATCTGGTCGATAACATTAAGGAAGATTTAAAAGCAGCAATGGATAAGTACGAGGAAAATTAGAAGAAATAAAAAAGACTGACTGAAATAATAGATAGTTTTTATGGACAAAAAAACAAAGCTTACGTGGGACTATTAGACATGGTTAAGCAGGCAGGAAAAATTAGAGATAAAGGAGAATGATTATGAACAAAACAGAACAATTAGATAATTTATTTGATGAATGGAGAAGGAAGCAGGCAGATGAATGGCAACAATGGAATGAAGGGAAGAAGGACAAGAGCAGCTATTTAAAAAGGTATAGGGAACATGAGAATTTGAAAAAAATCAATCCGGCTAAATCATTTACTCCAGATGGAATAATAGATGAAGAGGCTTGGAATAATGGAGAGAAAATACTGTTCATATTGAAAGAGGCAAATGGTCAATGGATGCTTGACGAAAACTTAGAAGATAATACTGTAGAAATAGATAATGGTGAGTTTTGGTTTAGAAAAATTGTTAAAGATAATATAAATCACAATATTAAAAGAAAGTTAAATAAATTATCAGCTGAAAAATTTGGTGAAAGTGAATTGAAAGCGGTTGCATACATGAATATAAATAAAAGAGGAGGTGCAAAATCAGAGTTAGTAGGTGTTTTAAAATCGTATATTAAAGAGTATAAGGAATATATAAAAACGGAAATAGAAATAATTTCACCCGAAATAATATGTATTTGTTGTGGAAAAAATAAAGCTTATGTAAATACGCTAGAGGAAATAATTCAGGAGTTGGAGTGTAAGCCGAAAGTAAACAAATATTATCATCCTGCCGCAAGAATAAAATGGGAAAAATATAAAGAAGGTGTTGATAATATATAATCACAAATCATAAAAGCATTAACAAAAACAAAGAACAAAGGAGATTATTTAAATGATGAAAGATGAAAAAGAAAATATTTTTGAATTAGAATGTCATTGGGATACTTTATTGGAAGATTTATATGAATGTGAAGAGTTTGATTAAGAATTTTTTTAAAAGTTAGCGGTTAAAACTTTTACTATATTATTTCCTTATCATTCGAAAGAGAAAATCCCGAAGGACATTATACAGATAATATTGAAAATTAATCAATTTGCAAACTTTCCGGTTGGTGGAATATCGACAGAGTATGAGGCGACTCAAATGGTTGCTATGGAATTTCGCAATCAAATATCAAATGCGTGGATTATGATTGATGATAAGTATGATGAAAACTACTTTGCAGTATTGTGTGAAAATGGAGATGCTAATCCTGACAAATCTATAATAGAAGAAATGTATTTGCCAAACCGAATGAAACTTTTAGGATTTTCGGATGCAGCTATTAGAAAAATAGAAAATTTTATGTTTTCAAAAAATGGGAAAGGTGAAGATATTGAGTCGGGGGCTATAGTGAATGTTATCATAGAAGAATTCTACGATAATGAAACACCTGTATTGGAAAGATATTATAAGTTGTTAATGATTTTAGATGACGATTTTCTTTGTGCTGAAGATATAGCAGGAATTGAAGAAAAAGTACTTGCTTTGTTAAGACAGGATGGAAAATTATCAGCCAATCAATTATCGATGTCAATTAAAACCAATGCCTATAGGTGAAAAAACTATAGACATTGGAATTGTGTGTTTTCGTTTATTTAGTTTTAAACCAAAATGTAGTAAGCTCTTTATTGCTGTTACATCCATATTCAAAATGGTGTAGCATTAATATGTTTTTGGCAATTGACAGACCAATACCGGAGCTACCAAGGCGGTTATGTTTTTTGAGTTCTGTTTTGTAGAAAACATCCCATATTTTTTCGATTTGAGTTTTATTAATCATTTCACCATTATTAGAGACGGAAAGGCTAACACCTTTGCTTGATTTTTCAACGTTAATAATGATTTGATTTGTTGCGTGTTTAATAGCATTCGTAACAAAGTTTTGAATCACTGTTTTTATCATTTCAAGATCAGCATCAATTAATATTTCTGATTCATTATGTTTAAAATTAATATCTAAATTTGACTCAGCTATAATTGGACGTAACGAATTGATAACAGCATTAGTAAGACTGACTAAATCGATAGTCTCAAAATTAAGTGGGCGTTTGTTGGCTTCCAGTCTTGATAATTCAAGAAAATCGGTTACCAAATCACTTAGTTTATCTACTTCATTATTGATTTTTGTGCTGTATAGTGGTTTGTCTTCATCTTCTATATAGTCCCAGTTTTCTGTGTATGATTTAATTAATGCAAGTGGTGTCTTAAATTCGTGTGCAACACCGCTGGTAAAATTATTACGCATTTGGTCATATTTTTCCTGTTGTTTAATAGTCTTGTTAATTAGTATGTTGATTATAATAATTAGTACAATAGCTGCGAAAACAATCAGAACAATTCCTAACATTAATTCTTTTACAGCCATTTCAAATGGGTGGATAACCGTAGCACTGTACACATTGTAGTACCCCATGCCATTGTTGTGATTGTCTTTTAAAATTATTGTTGTTTTAAAGATGTTTTTGTTTTCATATTCTACATTATCATCACTGGCAGGATTTTTTATAACGTTGTAAACAAGAGTTTTGGCTTCGTTATTAACTACATTTTTATTAGAAAATCTGTCATTGGCTAGGAGATAGTACCCATTTATTTTATAATCAATCTTTTTTGCATCAGATGGCACATTGTTATTTGATAAAGTTAGAGTATGTTTTTTTTCATGACTCAAACATTCAAATGTGATTTTTTCCGGATAAATAAAAGATTCATCTTCATATCCTTTGATGTGAACTTTTTCGGTAGAGTTGATGTAGTGTAATAAATCGTATTTGATAGAATGTTCATCAACTTGTCCACCTAAAAGAATATATTTTTGAGTATCGTTAGTTTCGTTATCAACAATAAGCATATTCTGTGTGTTAGCTAAAACGTTCCCATTTAAATTCGTAAGGACTGCATAAAAGCCAATATGATAATTAAGTCCTGCATTAGATAATTCTCTGTAAAAATAAGAACTTGCTGTTCTATCATCTTTCTTTTGGTCTAGTACAAGAGTAGCTCTATAGGCTTTGTCTGCTCTGGTGCAATATTCATTATACATATCGGTAAGATAATCATCTTGAATTTCTATTGCCTTATATAGTGTCAAACTAAGACTGCCTAATATTGCTGCAACAAATATCATAACTGTTAATTTTACTTTTAAACGTTTGTAGTGATTTTTCATTATTATTGCCTCCAAATATATCCACCTTTTATAATTGTATGAATATAATGGTTTTCCTCTCCAAGTATTGCTCTAAGTTTTTTTACATGAGTGTCAACGGCTCTGTCATAACCTTCATAATCATAACCCCATACAGCATCAAGAATCTGGGTTCGACTAAGTACCTGATTTTTATTGTCAATAAAGTACATTAGAAGCTCATATTCTTTTGGAGCAATGGAAATGACTTTTTTATTTACTGTCACAATACGTCTGGCAGGCTCGATTTGAATATTGCCAATTGTTATTAAACCTTTTTTGATTGTAAGACCATGGTATCTTTTTACCAATGAATTAATTTTCGCCATAAGTATTGGCATGGAAAATGGCTTGGTAACATATTCATCTGCTCCAATTTCATAGCCTTGAATAACATCCTGTTCTTTACCTAGTGCGGTAAGAAAGATAACAGGCACATCATATTTTGTTCTAATGTATTGACAAACCTGCCTGCCATCAATTTCAGGCATCATAATGTCTAATACAATAATATCAAATACATTTTTATCAACTGCGGCTATTGCCTCGGCACCATTTTTGGCAGTGATTACATCAAATCCGTTTCGTTCTAAATATTTTTTTGTAATGTCCCGTAAACCTTGCTCGTCATCTGCTAACAATACTTTGTAAACCATATATATTCTCCTTACAGTTGAAACAATAATTAATTCATGTGTATTCTTTATGTACATAATAACATAAATAAAAAAATTTTGATGAATAGGATAAATGATTTGCGATAAGTTTTACATAAAAACTTGGTTGAACAATTTGTTACAATATAGTTGAAGAGAAAACGAAAGCTAGATGTAATCTAGCCTCTGGCAGTGTGCAAAATTTACAAAGTAGTGCTACATTTACCAGGTATGGGCATTACTTTTCAGCATTAGTAGTAGCTGATAAAGGGCATGACAATAGGAGGAATGAAAGAATATGAGAGAAATGTTTGAATATGATGGAGTACAGTATACAAAAGAACAATGTGATCAAATAACTTCTGAATTTTTTAATCCAATTCTTTTAAATCAGTATCCTTTTGTTCATGCGGGGATGACTGTTAGAGATTATCTGGAAGAAAAACAATACTATTTAAATCATTGTAAAGAAGTTCGCAATGGAACATATAAGCCGTTGTGGAAACAAAAATAGATGGAGAGTGAATGTATATGATGAAAAAACAAAGTGATTGGGCTTCATATGGAATGATGGAAGAACCTTTTTGGCGAAATGATATTACCCTGGAAGAATTCGAATTAGAGCGTGCATATCTTGTAAATATATATAGTAGGGGAATAAAGGCTAAAATTAATTATAAACCACTTTGGTATCAAGGGAAAAAGGTTAATTATGATTCATCACAGGATTTTATGGAAATTGTAGAGCTTGCAGGTAAAATAGCACATATGACAGATGACGAATTAGAAAAGATTATTGTTGATGTATAAACATAATATTATTAAATGCTAAAAAGAAAGGTATAATATGGAAATAGATACTTTAAAAAAGATGTTTTTGGGATTCACATGGGCTCTCGCCAGAAGCGTTGGAGGAGAGTGTGAAAAAAGCAGATGAGGAAAGTAAGAATTTAAAAGAATGGCCAGAGGATTGATATAATCTAGTTATCGAAAAAAGATTAGGTGCTCCTAAATTTTTTATTTAAATTTATGCAACGCAAAATGCAACGCAAATGGTTTCAAATACAAGAAAAGCCCTTTAAATAAGGGCAAAAAAACGCGAGGTGGGTTGCGGGTGTCCAGTGGACACCTCTGACGAAGTCAGAAGCAACGACCGAGGCGGAAGCCGAGAAATTTAACCGTCGATTCTAAGGTCAGCCTCGATATTACAATAAAAAAGGCACCTGTTAAGGTACCCATTTTATTGCAAAAAAAAGAAGCGTGAGACGGGGATCGAACCCTAAAGTGAATCAATCAGAGTAGAGCATACAGTTTTTCTTATCTTATGAACAGACCGATATTTAATGTTTGTATTATCACATAAAGTTCTCAAACGTTTTTCAAAAATTCGAGGTCGAACAAATTTATCATTAACTAAGAACATAAATGAATCCATTGAAATAGCATTTTGTGTGTAGTAGAACTGCAATTCTTGAGGTAACGTTTTGTCATATGGCTGTTTGTCTATTTCAAAGCATTAAAAAAGAAGAGAAAACCGGATTTTGGCTTTCCCTCCTTTTTAACTGTTTATAATTTTATTTTTTTATCTTAACCTGCTTTGGCTTTGACCATTTGCCCTGATAAGTTTTCTTTCCTTTGACAACAATGGCTTTTGCTCTTGCATACAATTTTTTAGCCTTTTTAAACTTGCTATTTGATACACTATATGTCAATTTCTTAGTTGTTTTTGTCACTATTGTCTTTTTAAACTTCTTATCTTTTGCAATCTGTACTTTGTACTTGGTTGCACCATTAACTCTCTTCAATGTAAGACTTATTTTCTTAGCATTTTTCTTTTTAATTGCTTTTTTAACAACTGCCTTTCCAACCTTTACAGATGATTTTTTTGTAGTCTGACTTGGTTGTTTTTTAGTTGTTGTTTGTGCATTTGTATTTGAATCCTGTGGCTTTGTAGTTGTTGGTTCTGCAGTAGTTGTTGGTTCTGCAGTAGTTGTTGGTTCTGCAGTAGTTGTTGGTCCTGCAGTAGTTGTTGGTTCTGCAGTAGTTATTGGTTCTGTAGTAGTTGTTGGTTCTGCAGTAGTTGTTGGATTTGCAGTAGTTGTTGGATTTGTAGTTGGTTCCTCGTATTCTGAATATGCAGGATCTGCAAGTTCTGCAGGTGTTTTTCCTGAGAGTCCAGGGTCTGCCTTAATTGACACAGTTTTCTTTAATCCAAATGATTCTACATTGTTACTTGTATACTGTGATCTTACTTCTACTTCATATGTACCTGTCGCAAGTCTGTTTTCATAGTAACTTGCCACATTCCCATTGATTCCTACCTTGATACAAACACCATCTACAAAAAGATTCAATCTCTGACCTGTTAAATCTGCCACATCAGACCATGCAATAGTAAATCCATAGTCTATACCTTCTGTTAAAATTGAAAGTCCAAGCGGTAATGTTGGCTGATTTGGTTTGTCAAATGACTGTGCATTATCTATAAACTGACCTTTAACAGTAACCTTTGATGACTGACCAAATGATGGTGCAGCCAAAGCTGACTCTCTGCCTTCTGCATCCACTGCTGATAAATATGCCAGATATTCACCTGATGATACACTTTCCAATATAATATTTGAATTGGTAATTCCGTCTACATATACACGTCTGTAAGGTGTACCTGTCTTTGCATCAAATAAATATAAATTGTAACCTACAACTGATGAATCTGCTGATGGAATACTTGCTTCTGATGATGGTGCCCATGCAACGCCTAATTTATTGTCTGCCTGCGCCGGATTGTCAGCAGGAACTTCCGGATTTCCTGTAATATAACTTAATCCCGCCGGTGTTTTTGGACCTATGCAATCAACAGGATATGTGTAATTAAGAGTTGCTCCTGTTACTGTAAAGCTAACTTTTTCTGATAATGTTCCCTCACCCATGCTGTTTACATTTGCAGCCTGCGCTGTATATGAACCTGCTGGAAGTCCACCTACTACACCGCCTTTTGTAGCATTGCCAATCTTTGTAACTAACTCTCCATCCTTGTAAATGTAAATGACTGTTGCTGTAACTGTTGGATCATATCCAGCTACATTTGCTGGGTCATCGGCTCCTGCCCATGCAAACATAATTGCATTTTCAATTGTATCCGAACCACTTTTGCTAACAGCAACAAGTCCTATTACTTCCTTAGGTAGTGATGTTGCTGCTGCACTTACATTGCTTGTTGGATAGTATGTAATCGAAGATACTAACATTGCAATGGCACAAATAATCGCACCAAATTTCTTTAATCTTTTCATTTCATAAACCTCTCTTTCATTTGATTAAATATACATTGTAATTATACACTTATAAAAAGTTATGTGTTAGTATCTTATTTTTATATAAGGGATTAATTTTTTAGAAAAGTGTTTTAATTTTAAGATTTTCCATATATATGTACAAACACAAAAAAATCCTAAAAATGGCAAAAAAAGTACGAGACGTGTTGCGGGTGTCCTGTGGACACCTCTGACGAAGTCAGAAGCAACGACCGAGGCGACAGCCGAGAAGCGGGTGTCCTGTGGACACCTCTGACGGAGTCAGAAGCAACGACCTAGGCGTCAGCCGAGAAATCGAACCTTCGAGCCTGAACTCAGGCTAGATTTTGCAATAAAAAAGGGCACCTGTTAAGGTACCCATTTTATTGCAAAAAAAGAAGCGCGAGACGGGGATCGAACCCTATTTTAGAAAATCTACAGAACCCCTTTATTTATCGCAATCCCTTTATTTATCGGCAGTGTAGCGTTTTACATAATTGTGATTGAAGTGACTAAAAAGGTATGTTTTGGATAAAATGCAACGCAAAATGCAACGCAAATGCAACGCAAAATAGCCCTAGAAGTTAATCTAAGGCTATAGTTTATAGTTTTGAAAAATAATCATTGGTCATATCTGTATATTTTCTCTGATAGTCTGTTAAGGAATTTCTGTAAATAGCTTTCAGTGTCTTGTCAGAACTCCATCCACCACGTTCCATTATGTAAACGTCAGGAACTCCAATAGCATGCATTATTGATGCAGAGTAATGTCGTAAATCGTGAAATCTAAAATGAGGTAGTTTCAAATGCTTCACAGCAGAAGAAAAATTTCTTGTCAATGTTCGTGGAACAATATGCACCAACTTTCCACTTTTTGGTAATTCATTAATGACAAATTGGGGTAACTCTATAACTCGTGTGCTGGATGTGTTTTTTGTTGCTTTCAGGATAAGTCCTTTGTCGTGAGCATCAACTAATGCTTTATTAACCGTAAGTTTATTTCCATGAACATCATCAGCAGTAGCACCACAAACTTCTGAACGTCTCAAGGTGCCATAAGCTGCAAGATAAACAGCAACGAGCATATCTTTAATATCTTGGTCTTTAAAATATTGTATGAGTTTCTTTACGTCACTATCTGTGGGAATATATATGTCTACATCTTTTTTCTTCTGTGGCAATTTCACTTTAAAATTGAATGGTATATCTGCATAGTCAATTGCAGAATGAAACAAACCATATGCATTCAATACTGTTTTAGGTGAAAGTCTTTGATTCAAGTCACCAATCCAACGCTGCAGGATATTTGATGTAAGAATATTTATGGGTGAATCTAAGATTGCCTTATAATGATTTCTGTAGGAACATTCATATCCGCTGATGGTTGTTGGAGACAGCGTTGTTCGTTTAGAATCAATGTATTCTGATATAATTTGACCAACAGTGCAGTTACCTTTATCTTCTTTGCAGTCATTTTTGTTCATTTGATATTCAGTGGCAAGATACTCACTTTCCTTTTTCGTGTTTGCAGTGAAAGACTTATAATGTCTTTTGCCTTTTTCATCAACATAGTCAAATACCAATGTTCTCCATTTTCCTGATGATGTTTTCTTTGCTTTAGCCATATTGTATCTCCTTTCCCACTTAAAAGGGTATAAAAATAACACCCAGCCTATGAACAGTAGTTCGGATTGACCAGATGCTCCTAAAAGTGATAAAATACAACTTGTCTAGGGTGGTATTTATATCACTTGGAGCTGGTCGTGAGTGGCTGGCTCTTTTTTTATTTGTAATAATTATTTATTATGTGCAATTACATCAAGCATTGATAATACCTGTTGAGCTTCAGTTGTAGCCTGAAAATAATCTTTTGTTCCAACTTTTACAGCTTTAGTTACAATAGGAATGCAAATGCAAGGTGTCTTGAAATCATTTAAGGTTACTCTAATAATAAGAGATTCAATTTTTTTCTTCTGTTTTCTTTTTCCGGTAATGCCACCGGCAACTGCACCGGCAGCACCAAAGGCTAAACCACCTATTAATGCTTGTCCTACACCACCACTTACGACAACAGAATCATCAGCTAAAAGCTCATAGCTTACCAAGTCATCAAAGCTATACCAATTTTTGTTTCCTGATGAACTAATGCTATTTCCTATTAGGTTTGATAGACCAAGAGAATGTATTGATAAAGCACCTTTTAAAGCTTTTCCGACACCTGTACCCTTATGTTTTGGAACATATCCTTTAATTTGAAAAGTTCTATGTTGTTCGTCCACCTTAATTACATTAACTTTTGATGTAGCATGATTTCTGTCATTCCAAGATGCTAAAGCTTTACCTGCGAAATCCTTTACTGTGTCGCTGATATTAGTTGTAGATTCTTCTGTTTCATCTTCCACAATAGAATCCTGCTCTACAAATCCATCAGAATTAGAAGTAGCATCATTTGAATCTACTGAATATTCAGTAGGACATCCACATTCAGGACAAGCAGAAGCTTTATCTGAAAATTCCTTTCCACATTCCACGCATTTTATTATTGCCATACTTTTTCCCTCCTTAAAATTAATTATATTGCTTTATTACATTTACTGAATTAAATCCAAATTCAATAACATAATTCATGTACTTTATATAACATCCATATTTATGCATATAAGCATTTATTGTGTCTACAAGAAATTGCTCTGTGACACCAAGATAAGTTGCTGTTTCGTATAAATTACTGCAATGGTGTTCAAAAGCATCTATAAAACCTTGTAAATCTATTAGTTTGTTGTAACTCCAAATTCTAGCTTTCTGCTCCTGATTGCGATTGGAAGCAGAACTCATATTAAGTATATTGCCGGCAGAAGTATGATGGTGTCCTAATTCTTCTGCTAAAACACAAAGTCTTTCGGCAGTAGTTTGTAATTTGGTACTAATTCCAACAGTTCCGTCACAATATAGACCTTTGATATTTGGACTGTTAAAAGAATAATCCACAATTTCTATACCATCATTGCGGGCTTCTGATTCTAATTGCTCTAACTGATTCAAGTTATCACCTCCCCACTAAAGTATATCTTATGAAGTGTCCCATAAATGGGACGTATTGAAAAAATAAAATAATTTGATATAATATACTTAACAAGAGAACCGAAAGCTAGATTGAGCCTAGCTTCTGGTTGTGATAGTAAGTTAAGAAGTAACGTCTACCTTTACCAGAGAGAGGACGTTACTTTTTTGCATTAATGATAGCTAATACAAGAGTGATAACAGCGCAAAGCATAATTACAAATGTGAATAAATCAGAATATGTAACCATTGGCATCAGCTCCTTTCGTAAAATTCAGAAGCCAGCCAACCGCCCCTTCGGTTCCCCTGGTAAGTATATTATATTTTCATTGTGCTATTTTCTTTTATTCTTTACAAACTCCACAAAGTTTTTAATTTCATCCATTTCTTCCTCTGAAAATTCTTCGCCCTCAAAGTGTGCTGCAAGAGTATTGACTTTAGGTAAGGAAGATTTATCTTCGATTAAATCAGATTTATTTATATGAAAGTAATCAGCTAAGGCTTGTACTTTTCCCATACGTGGAATAGCAATGCCTTGGCACCAAGTATTAAATGTTTGAGGGGAGACATCAATACTTTTGGCTATTTCAAGCTGTGTTTTTCCACTATTAGCAATATAAGCTTTCAAATTTCTTGAAAATATTTCTTTTTGAACATCTTCACTCATATTAGATACCTCCTATTTATATTATATAATGATAATACAATTTAATTTTATTAAAGTCAACGAAAAAACAAAAAAAATTTGATTTCGGTATTGACATCAAATTAAATTTGATATATTATATAGGAGTAGCAAGGAGATAGCAGGAAAGGAGAAAAGAAATGGAATACGAAGAAATGAATTTAGCAGAATTATTAAAACAGACTACAGAAGAAAATCAAACAAGAAAAATCTTAGCAATCTTGGAAGAGAGCGAAGATTTGGAGAAAGCAAAAGAAAAAGTAAAAGCCCTACTTAAATAACTAAGTAGGGCGATAAATAACAAGCACACACAAGGGCGACACTTCTTAACATTCCTGCTAAGTCGCCCATGTGATAAAAAAATTATAGCAGGAAGTTAATTAAAAGTAAAGAGAGGAGAGATAAAAGTGGCAGAAATACAGATTAGTTTAGCAGCAGCCAGAGTTAATGCTGGAATGACACAAGAAAAAGTAGCAAAGGAAATGCACGTTTCAAAAAATACAATAGTAAATTGGGAAAAAGGAACGTCCGAACCAACAATAAACCAAGGTAAAGAGTTAGCTGCTTTATATAATATGCCATTAGACTATATTTTTTTACCAAATAAATCAAATTAAATTTGATTAAAGAAAAGAGGAGAGACCAATGGAAGATAAACAGAAAATATGTGATTTATTAGTACCAGTATTACAGGAAACAAGAGATTTTCAGGAATTGGAAAGTTTGAAATATAACAAAGACAATGAAACAGTTATAGCTACATTATGGTATGGCAGAAAGAAAATAGTCAATGTTCATTTGGATTCAGGAACATCAATGATTAGAGACATCATAAAACAGATTGTTTAAAACATTGGAAGTTGGATAAGAATTGGAGGAGCAAAGATGATTGAAGTTAATAAGGAAAAAGGAATTATACTTTCGGGAAGCATACTGGACATAATGAGCGAAACGTCTGCGTTATTAACGGCTGTAAAGGAATTCCTGACAGATAAACTTGGTGAAAAGGATGCTACATTTTATTATCTCCAGATATTAAAACTGGCTGAAATGACAGATGATGAAGTAGAAAAGAGCATTAAATCAATGTTAGATGAAATATTGGATGGGTTTGGCAAAAAAGGTTGACAAACCTCGTGCTTTACAGCACAAGGTAAACCTCGAAGAAAGTCGTATCATTATGGTATCAAAACGAAAGGAGTACAGAATGATACAAACGACAATAAGAATACCAAAGGAACTACACCAGAAGTTAAAAGAGCTGGCAAAGAAGAAAGGCTTGACAGTCAATGCTTTGATTGTGCAGGCACTATGGAAGTTGTAGGAGAAGAAGGAGGTGGCGAGTATGCCTGTAAGAAATTCAATAGCAGACAGAATTAACGAAACAAGGATAATTCTAAAAACTGCATTAATAAGAAATAACAAAGTACCAAAGGACATTGAAAAGCGAAAAATAATGCATGCGAATACATTCTATGTGAAGCAGGCTAAGACTGACAGGCTTAAATTAAGTGACTTATGGAGATTGGATGACATGCTTCATTTTACGGATGAAGAAATATTAAAAATGTTTGGAAGATAGGAGGAAGGTTTAAATGAATAAACAGTCTAATGAAAGATTAGAAGTAAGAGAAGTAAAAAAAGAAGAGCCTGAATATACACCACTACATTCAAGCTCTAACAAAAACAAACCAATTAAAGATTATCACACTTTGACAGAAAAGTACAGAGTCGCAAACAGATACAAAAATCTGATGATTGGTATCGTTGTGGCGATTCTGATGTGGTACAACAATTGGATTTGTGTTGACAGTATTCCAATGAAGCTGTTGTATTCAGCAGGAATGGTGTTAGCAACAAGCCTATTGTGTGGAGCAGTGGACGAGATTTTGATGGAGGAATAGGCAATAGTTACCAGAAAGAGTTTTCCGACCAAGGAATTATGGTTGGAAGCAAGAAAAGGCAAAATAGGTGGTTCTGATGCAGCAGCAGTGTTAGGTCTTAATCCGTACAAAACAAATGAAGAGCTTTGGAAAGAAATGGTAGGAATTAAAGAACCTATTGATATTTCGGACAAGCCTTATGTTATCTACGGAACAAAGGCGGAAGAACATATAAGAGCAATATTTGCATTAGACCACCCGGAATATAAAGTTGAATACTTTGGTGACAACATGCTTCTTAATGATAAATATCCGTTTGCTCATGCATCACTTGATGGAGAACTAACAGAAATTGAAACCAGACGAAAAGGCATATTTGAATGTAAGACCAGCGAGTTGTTCGGTTCAATGCACAAGGAAAAATGGGATGGCGAACACATTCCTGATAACTATTACATACAGGTGCTGCATTACCTGATGGTAACAGAATATGAGTTTGTGGAGTTAAGAGCGCAGATTAAAAGTGTTTGGAACCAAAGAATAAGACTTATCACAAAGGATTATCACATTGAAAGAGAAGATGTGACAGAAGATATAGAAATACTAAAAAAGGAAGAATATGAGTTTATCAAATCAGTTAAGCAGAGAAAACAACCGGCTCTGATTCTTCCGGAGATTTAATGGAGGAAATAAATGGAATTAGAAATTTACAACCCAACTAAAGAAAATACAGTTAAACAGATTGACTGGAACTTTGAAGAATTAAAGAAAGAAATAACAGAAAAGGCAGAAATGTATGGTTCTTTGGTGTATACAGATGAAAACATCAAGGAAGCAAAAGTGGACAGAGCAAAATTAAACAAGTTCATTAAGGTTTTAGAAGATAAGCGAAAAGACGTTAAGAAGATGATGCTTGAACCTTATACACAGTTTGAAAGTCAGGTTAAGGAATTAGTATCGATCATTGGTGAAGCAAATGACAATATTGCTTCTCAGGTAAAAGCCTACACCGAAAAGTTGAGAGAAGAAAAACGTGAAAAGGTAAAAGAAATCTATGATAAAGCAATGTCTGTTGAAGGAGCAGAAGGCATTGCAGAGATTTTAACGTTTGACAGAGTATTCAAGGAAAGCTTTTTAAACAGCTCAACAACTTTTAAATCTATTGTAAACGAAATTGAAGATTTGAGAGACAGAGTGAGACATGATCTTGAAGTAATTAATGCTGATACCGGAGAATACCAGTTTGAAATGAAGCAGGCATATCTTAAGAACCTGGATATGACTGAAGCTATATCAGTTAAGCAGCAGTTTGAAGAAAACGCAAGAAAAAAAGCTGAATATGAAGCAAAGCGTAAGGCTGAAATGGAAGAACGAAAAGCCAGAGAAGAAGCAGAAGCACAGAAAGTTGTTCAGGCAGGTAAGCAGGTAGTAGTGGAACAGCAACCGGAAGAAACACAGCAGGAGGTTGAAGCTACAAAGATAGTTGAAGCAACAGTTACAGAGGAGAGAAAATTTACAGTTTCTTTTAAAGTTTATGGCACACAGAAACAGCTTAGAGAGCTTAAGGAATTTTTAACAAGCAACAATATAGAATATGGTCCAATACAGTAGGAGGAAATGAAAATGGCAGTATCAAACAGTTTAGCAAAGAGAAGTAAGGAAACAAGTTTTACAGCATATCTTAAGAATGATGCAGTAAAGAATCAGATTAATGGTGTAATAGGTGGAAAGAACGGTCAACGTTTCATCAGTTCAATAGTAAGTGCGGTTGGTAATAACCCAACATTGCAGGAGTGTGAGAACTCTTCAATAGTAAGTGCTGCACTTTTAGGTGAGAGTTTAAATCTTTCACCAAGTCCACAGTTAGGTCAGTATTACATGGTTCCGTTTAAGGATAACAAGGCAGGCATTAAGGTGGCACAGTTTCAGTTAGGCTACAAAGGTTATATTCAGTTAGCCATCAGATCAGGACAGTATAAGAAATTAAATGTGTTAGCCATTAAGAAAGGCGAATTAATCAGATTCGACCCACTTAATGAAGACATAGAAGTAAATCTCATTGCAGATGAAAATGAGAGAGAAAAGGCAGAAACAATTGGCTATTATGCAATGTTTGAATATACAAACGGATTTAAGAAAGCCATGTACTGGTCAAAGGAAAAGATGAAAGCTCATGCAATTAAGTATTCACAAGGTTATGCAGCAGACATAAAGAAAGGAACAAAGTGGACTTTCTGGAGTAAGGACTTTGATGGAATGGCATATAAGACAATGCTTAGACAGATTATCAGCAAGTGGGGAATTATGAGCATTGACATGCAAAGAGCTATTGACAGTGACATGGCAGTCATTAATGAAGATGGAACAAGAACATACGTGGATAACGAGCCAGTTGAACAGCAGGAATATGAAGAAGTCAGTGTTTCAGAAGAAAACCAGGAAATTGTGCAGGAACAGACACAGAGCAGTAACGTAACAGTTGAAACACCAACTGATGACACAACAACAAATAACATAGAAGAAAAGGATGTACAGTCAGCATTTTTTAATTTTTAGTAACAGGCAACAGTCAGGAATAGGAAAAATATTTTAATCACGAAATAAGCCTGCTGAATTTACAGCAGGCAGGAAAGGAGGTTGGTTAATTGAAAGAAAGTATAAAGATAGTTGACTACATTCCTTTTGGTAAAGAAAATGCCATATCAAGGCAACAGTTGGAAAGAGTAACCGGATTAAGTGATAGAGACGTAAGAGAAGCAATATCGTTGGCAAGAAGAAATACGGTTATATTGAATCTTTCAAACGGAAAAGGATACTTCCAACCAATTCAGGGAGAAGAAGATGATTTGGTAGTGAAGTATTTTAAGCAGGAAGACAGCAGACTAAAAAGAATTGGCTGGTCCTTGCTGGCAACACGAAGAAGGGTAAAGGAGATACAGAATGGAAATGCAGTTTAAGGTTCCGGGCCCACCAAAGGGAAAGGCAAGGGCGAGAACATTTTATAATCCAAAACTTGGGAGAATGCAGAGCATTACTCCCGAGGAAACTGTTCTCTATGAAAACCTGATAAAAACAAGTTATGTTCAGCAGGCAAAAGAGAACAGGTTTGAAGGGTATTTTAATAAAGAGCCTATACACATGTACATTGAGGCAGTTTTCGAAATACCCAAAAGTACAAGCAAGAAAAGACGTTTCTTAATGGAAGCAAGAGAAGAACTTCCGTGTAAGAAACCGGATGCGGACAATATAGCAAAGGTTATATGTGACGCATTAAATAAAGTAGCTTATGGAGACGACACACAGATTTGTAAACTGGAAGTACATAAAAGATACACAGAGCAGAATGAAGAAGCTGGTGTGTTGGTAGGCATAGAGACTACGCAAGGAGACTAAGAGAATGGCAAGACCAATAAAAAAAGGTTTGGAATACTTTCCCTTTGATGTTGGTTTTTTCTCAGATAAAAAAATAAAAATCTTAAAAAGCAGATATGGAGCAGATGGAATAGTTATATATCAATATCTGCTTTGTGAGATTTATAAGGAAAATGGTTATTTTCTAATTGTTGATGAAGACTTTGAATACATAATTTCAGATGATTTAAATATGGAAAGTAACAAGGTGAAGCAGGTATTAAACTTCTTATTGGAACGGTCACTGTTTGATAGCAAACTTTTTCAGTCGGACAAGGTTCTTACCTCTGCCGGAATACAAAAAAGGTATCAGGAAGCTGTAAAGACAAGAGCAAGTAAGAAAGCAATAATTGTTGGTAAATACTGGCTCTTAAAAGAAGAAGAAACAGCATCCTATATTAAAGTTACCCTTTTTGAAGATAAATCCGAGAATAATTGCGGTAAATCCGAGATTAATTCAAGTTTATCTGTAGAGAAAATACATAAAGAAAAGGAAAGTAAAGTAAATAAAAGTAAAGAAAAGAAAAGCAGTGGCTTTTTTTATGATGAAAAATTAAATGAAGTTTTCTCACAATACCTGATGATGCGTGAAGAAAAAGGAAAACCGGTAGTAGGTTATCAGCTACAGATTTTAATTGACCGATTAAATCAGGTAGCAACTAACACACGAGAAAAAATAGAAGTTGTTAGAAATGCAATAGCAGGAGATTGGAATACATTTTATCCGATTAAACGTAACACAAAGAAAAACACCTTTGCTGCATTTGAGAAACGTGAATATGATCATGATGCATTGGAAAAGCAGGCACTGTTAAATAACCGGAAGATGTTTGACGATATGAAGAAAGGAAAAACTAATGAACAGATTTAATTCTAACGTGGTTGTAGAGATAAATAATAGAATTGCAGAACTGGACCGACAGGAGTTTATGATTCAAATGGCAGATTTTTTATCATACGAAGACAAAGAACAGTTGAGAGCAATCGCAAGGGAAAGAGCAGAGCTGGAACTAAAAAGAAAACAGTTAGGCAACTAGCCAGCAGGAGGAACAGCGTTAGTGAGAAATACGGAAAAAGCATTTGGACACATATTAACGCATGAAGAAGATTTATTCGTTAATTTTGGAAGACCGAGAAGTTATGCTGTGAAAGCATTCAGGTCTAAACCATATGCAAACGAATTAAAAGTTGGAGGAAAGAAAAATGGCAAAAATATCAAAAGAGGAGCAGGCGAGACGTGAAGGAATGGCTTATGCTTTAAGGCTTGCCAAGGAAAAGGGAATAGATGCATTGGAAGAAGATTTGAAGATGCGTAATGCGATAAATCTACCTTTAAGGGTGTCAAAAGCAGATTTAGACAAATTCAGTGACAATGTTAAATATAACACGATTTTGTATATAAAAATCTTAATGGCTGTGACAATGCATGATGAATTTGGTTTTGGCAACAAAAGAATTAAGCAGATGTTTAAAAGGTTCGACCTGAAAGCTGAATGCATTGCAGAAAACTACAGCAATTGGGAAGACCAGGTAAAGATAATTGCAGAAGAATGTGGAATTGATATGGAGACTGAAAGAAGAGATTTGAGGACAGTGATTAAATAAAAAATGTTAAGAAATGTTAAGGAGTGAGAGGAATGACAAATATAGAGAAGTACATAGATGAATTGAAAGTAATAAAGAAAAGAGCAAAGGAAGATTTGCTTATTGACAAGATAGCTGTCAATAAGCAAGGTCAACCTAAATACTGTATAACACAGCCTTGTGATGATTGTATTTTTAACGGACACTGCACGTTAGAGGCAAAAAAGCAATGGCTTGAACAAGGATACGTTGAACCTGAACAGCAGGTCGATTGGAGCGAGGTCAAGGTTGATACACCGATTTATGTGAGAGATAAAACCAGCGCTCCTTGGGTTACAGCACATTTTGCTAAATACGAAGAAGGAAAGGTATGCTCATGGTTTGGTGGCTGTACATCATTCACATCAGAAGCTAAAGACGATTACTATTCATGGAACTATGCCAAATTAGCAGAAAGTGAGGAAACAGTATGGCAAAGGTCAGAATTACAAAAGAATTAGATTCAAGAAATATGCAATATTTTAAATTAACCAAGAAACGTGGAAAGATTACAGATAGAGAAGCATTTGAAGCAATGGAAGAATCTTACTATTTTGGGGAATACTTAATTCGATTCAATGTTCCGGAAGAAGCACCAATGGATTTGTATGAAGATGGTGATGAGTGGAGATTGTACGCAGTGAAAGAGTTGTTGGAAGAAGAAATATACAAAGCTCATCAGGAAGGTTACGAAGAATGCAAAAAAGATTTTAACTTTGAAAAAACTGCAAACAATGGTTGGATTCCATGCAATGAGAGACTGCCGGAAGAAGGTGTCCCTGTAAACATTACATATAAAAACAGTAATCCACCATCATATTATAGCAATATTAAAAATATTCCATTTACAGCTACAGCTATTTCATACAAAAATAAATGGTATTGGTATTCTTGCATTTGTCTTGATATTTTAAACGAATATGGAAAAAATGAGGCTGATGCTGTGAATAAAGATATTGATATTATTGCATGGCAACCATTACCAGAGCCATACAGAGAGGAGCAGGAAGATGAACAATAACGGTTTAATAAGCAGGCAAACAGCAATAGATAAATTATTTGAATATGCAGAAAGTAAATTTCAGTCAGGCGAGATAGAACTTGCTAACGGAATATTAAAAGCAAAATGCTTTTTGGAGAGCCCATGCAATATTCCTACAGCCTATGACGTGGATAAGGTATTGGAGCAATTGGAATATAGCAGAGTGCCTAATACTGGTATTGCAGGTTATCACAAAGTGATCGAGATAGTGAAAGGCGGTGGAATAGATGGAAACACCAATACTTGATGTATGTTGCGGTAGTAAGATGTTTTACTTTGATAAAAATAATCCCCGAGTAACATTTATGGATTGTAGAGAATTAGAAGATGTCTTATGTGATGGCAGAAAATTAGAAATAAAACCTGACATAATAGGTGATTTCAGAAACATTCCATTTACTGACAATAGTTTTTCTATGGTTGTGTTTGACCCACCACATTTACATAGAATTGGAGAAAATTCGTGGATGGCTAAAAAATACGGAAAACTGTCAGATACATGGAGAGAAGATATAAGCAAAGGTTTTTCAGAGTGTTTGAGAGTATTAAAGCCTAATGGTACTTTGATATTTAAGTGGAACGAAGAGCAGATAAAATTATCAGAAATACTACCATTGTTTTCGAAAAAGCCAATATTAGGAAACAGAAGAGCAAAGACACATTGGCTGGTATTTATGAAAGAGGGTGGTTAAATGGCATGCATATTCGGAATTGAAGCACCTTGTGACGAGTGCAGAATGTGCGAGAGCGTACAAGCTGGAAACAGCGAAGAAGAATAAAAGTAGTAGAGAGTACATTGATAATTGAATATTGGTAGTTGAAATGGTATAATATTTACATTAGTCTTTTGAAGATAGGAGGATGTAATATGATAACAAAAGATTCGGAGATTTTAGTTGAATATAAAAATCAATATTTGCGTGAAAAATTTTCAGAAATTGAGGAAGAGATTAACGATACGAAATTTGAACGTGAAGAGTATTTATATGAAATAGGTTGTATACAAGCTAAAATAGAAATTGATGTTACAAAAGGATATGATGTAAGGGATTTAAATAAGGAATTGAATAAAAAAATAAATGCATTCAATGAATTAGATGAAAAATGGAAAAAAAGATTTAGTGAATTAGAAAAAGAACAATCAATATATAGATCTTTAATTAAATAATTTTAGGGAAAAGAAGAGCCAACTACCAATATTCGGTGGTTGGTTTTTTTATGCCTGAAAGGAGAGATAGAAGTGGAACAAAATCAAAAACTTGCACAAGACATACAAGAAGCTGGGGCTAAAATTAAAAAGGCATTTGAAAAGTTAGGTTCAGCACTACAAAAACTTGCAAATAAAAATAAAGCGTATGTTATTGTAACAATTGCAGATTTAATGAATTGTGATGCAACGTTAAGAAAATGGTATAAACAATTAGAAACAGCTAGAGGAAGCAAACGTAGGCGGATACGAAGAAAAATAAAGAAGAGAGTGAAGAGACATATTAACGGATGAATGTTTGGAAAGGATGATGATAGTGGAACAGACAGCAAAGGAATACTTGAATCAGGTTAGAAATCTGGAAACAAAAATGAAAATACTGAAAGAGGAGATTGATACCCTGCGAGAAATGGTGGTAAGTACCGGTGCAGTTCAGCAGCAAGAGAGAGTAATGTCTTCTGGAGCACAGGACAGAATGGCTGAAACAATCTGCAAAATCAACGAAAAGGAAGAGGAATGGAATCAGCTTATGCGTGAATTTGCTTTAGCTAGAGCAGAGGTAATTATTAGCATACAGAAGTTAAACAACACTGACTATGAGCAGATACTGTACAAGCGGTATTGCCAGAGCAAGAAGTGGGAAGAGATAGCAATGGAAATGAACTATAGTTATCAGTGGGTGTGCAAATTGCATGGAAGAGCATTGTTGGAGATTGAAAAGGTAATAAACCGTTGATAGAAGTTTATATCAATAAAGAGTACAATAGTATTGTGTTAAGAATGGTTGATGTTTTAATTTTTTCATTCCCCCATAAGATAATTAGTATAGTTCGGAAAAGGCACCTTAGGGTGTCTTTTTTCGTGCTCAAAAATAAATGCGTAAGTAGAAAGGAGTGGTTGTAGTGACAATTAAAGAACAGAAATTTTGTGATGAACTTTTATCAGATACTGAATTTAATAAAACATTGGCTTATAAGAAAGCTTATCCAAGTGTTAAGAATGATAATGTTGCTGCAGCAGCCGCTTCAAGACTTATGAATAAGCCGGAGATTAAAGAGTACATAGATAAGCAACTATCTAAATTACATAATGAAAGAACAGCAGATGCTCAGGAAGTGCTTGAATATTTAACGTCAGTGCTTAGAGGGGAAAGTTCTTCAAGTGAGTTAGTAGTTGAGGGAATAGGAGATGGATGCAGTGAAGCAAGAACAATTGAAAAGCCACCATCAGAGAAAGAGAGATTAAAAGCAGCCGAACTTCTTGGCAAGAGATATGGTTTATATACAGACAAAGTAGATGTAAACAATGAAGCAGAAGAAAAGAAAGCCAAGAAATTAGACAATATAGCAAGCATATTAGAACAGATAAAGCCTGTAAGAGAGGGTGATTAATATTGTTACAGTTATCACCTAAGTTTAAAGAGTTTATTTTAACAGAAACTAAGAGAGATTTCCTTGAAGGAACTACTGCAGCAGGGAAGACTACAGTAGGTATATTTAAGTTTATGCTTATGGTGGCAAAGAGTGATATTAAGTATCATGTTATTGCAGGAGCAGACCTTGGAACTGTTGAGAAGAACGTAATTAACAACGAAAGAGGTCTTTTAGATCAGTTTGAAGGTTTAGCTGAATATTATCCTAAAGGTCAAGGCAGAATTGGTCTATCACACATTAAGTATCAGACACCAAATGGTGAAAAGATAATATATGTCTGTGGTTATGATAATAAAGCACGTTGGAAAAAGGTATTAGGTTCACAGCAAGGTTGTGTGTACATTGATGAAGTTAATACTGCTGATATGGAGTTTTTAAGAGAAATCTCACATAGATGCAAGTATATGATGACTACGTCAAATCCTGATAGTCCGGATTTGCTTGTATATAAAGAGTTTATCAACCACAGTAGACCTTTGAAGAAATATGTCAAAGATTATCCGGAAGAACTGCTGGCAGAACTAAACGAACCAGAAAAAGTTGGTTGGGTTCATTGGTATTTTACTTTTTATGATAATGCCAGTTTAACAGAGCAGGATATTCAGGACAAAATAGATGCAGTTCCTGTGGGAACTAAGATGTACAAAAACAAGATATTAGGCCTTAGAGGAAAGGCAACAGGTCTTGTATTTAGTATATTTGATAGAAAACATCATCTAATTACAGTTTCTGATGCAAAAGTATTTGTTAGAAACAGGGCTGATAAGAAACAGACCGAATGGTTTGAAATATATACAAGTGGATTAGATACTGCTTACTCAACAAAAAGCCCTGATACCATTTCAATGAGTTTTGCAGGAATTACCAACAAAGGAAGATACATTCTTTTAGATGAAAGAGTTTACAACAATGCTGAAATAGGCACTCCTGTAGCTCCATCTGATACTGCAAATAACTATTATGATTTCTTAGAAAGAAACAGAAAAGAATGGGGAATTGCAAAGCACGTATTTGTTGATTCAGCAGATGCGGCAACTATTACAGAGTTAAACAAATTTAAGAGAGAACATGCGCAGTGCTTATATGTATTTAATCCTGCATATAAAGCTGTGAAAATTATAGACAGAATTATATTACAACTTGGATGGATGAACTTTAAAGATGATAAAGACATTCAGCCAAGTTTTTATATTGTAGAGACTTGTAAGGAATACATAAAAGAGTTAGAGAAGTATTCTTGGTTAGAGGAAAAGGACCAGGAACCTGAAGATGGAAATGATCATATGGTTAACTCTGTTCAGTACAATTGGATTCCGTACAGAAAGAAAATAGGAGTTAAAAAAGAATGAGGTTAATGGATAAAATGAGAGATGGAATAAGACATTTTTTGAAAATACAAGATGCTCCAAAACAGACCTTTAGTATTAGAGAATTATTAGATCATGATGGAAATTGTGTAAAGAACATCATTTGGTATCGTGGTGAAAGTTATGAATTAACACAGTTTTATCAGAATATTCCCGGTGGTGCTGATGGTGTGAAGTTTTGGGCTGCAAAGTCAACTGTTGGCAGAGAAATAAGAAAAATTCATACAGGATTACCTGGAATAATTGTTGATAGACTTACAGACATAGTTATCAATGATTTTAGCCAGATTTCTTTTAATAAGGAATCAGATAAAAGAGAATGGAATGATATTTCCAAGGATAACAATTTCAAAGAAATATTGAAAGATGCAGTAAATAAAATGCTTATTCTTGGTGATGGAGCTTTTAAATTATCTTTAGATGAAAGTATAAGCAGGTATCCAATTATTGAATTTTACGGAGCAGACAAGGTTGATTATGTGTATAACAGAGGAAGAATACAGGAAGTTGTATTTATAACAGAATATACACAGAATGAAACAGTTTATGTGTTAAAAGAGCATTATGGATATGGTTATATCAAATACAAACTTTATAGAGAGACCGATAATGTGGAAATTCCATTAGATACTATCCCAATTTTAAGCAATTTGGAAGATATGGGATTTGATAATTCTTTAATAATGGCACATCCGATTAAGTATGGTAAAAGTCCAAAATGGGAAGGTAGAGGACAGTCAATATTTGATAAAAAAACAGATGATTTTGATGCTCTTGATGAAGCATGGAGTCAGTGGATGGATGCGTTAAGAAAAGGTAGAAGCAAGGAGTGGATTCCTGAATCATTACTTCCAAGAAATCCTGATACTGGAGCAATAATTAAGTCCAACGCATTTGATAATTCTTACATAATAAAGGGTGATGATATGTCAGAGAACTCTCAAAATAAAATTGAAGTAACTCAACCTGCTATTCCACACGATTCATACATTGCAACATATATTACAGCTTTGGATTTATGCTTGCAGGGGCTTATCAGTCCAAGCACATTAGGAATTGATGTAAAGAAGTTGGATAATGCAGATGCACAGCGAGAAAAAGAGAAAACAACTCTTTATACAAGAGGAAATATAGTTGATATACTACAGGACCAAATACCTTTATTTATTCAAAAGGTGTTTGATGTTGTTAGTATCAGTCAGAATAATATGCCAACAGAGATTAAATGTACAATAGATTTCAGCGAATATGCTAATCCATCATTTGAAAGTCAGGTTGAAACAGTTGGAAAGGCAAAAACACAAGGAATTATGAGTGTTGAAGCTTCTGTTGATGAATTGTATGGAGATACAAAGGACGAAGAATGGAAAAAGGAAGAAGTAGCAAGATTAAAAGCAGAGCAGGGAATCACAGATGAGGAAGAACCGGCTTTGAAGTTGGAAGGAGAAATGATTAATGAAGGTAATAGTGGGGAAGAAAGTCTACCAGATGTCGAAGAACAAGGCAATGAACCTGCTTAGATTAGCAAGCGAACAGGTACCAATAGGTATATATGCTTTGGAAAAAGACAAAGTGATCGAAATGCGTAATGACAAATGTAGTTCAGTTACACAAGTGAAGAAGTTGAAAAGACAGTTTAAAAAGGCTGGATTTAGAGTATATGCTAATGGAGTTGATTAGGAATGCCAAAAGATTATGATGTAGAGGAAGCTTTTAGAGCAATAGAAAATGAGTTACTTAATTCTATGATGAAAAACTTATCTCACCATAGGGCAGAAGAAACAAAGGAAGGCTATAATTGGACTTCCTGGCAAGCAGAACAATTAAAGGCTTTAAATATCTATAAACAGAAAAATAGCAAGAAATTCAATAAGCAGTTTAGAGATATAAATGATAAGATTAACAAATCCATATTGTTGCATAGAAAAACCGGAGCAACAGATCAGGAAAAAGAAATCTTGGAAGCCATTAAAAAAGGAGCAAAATTAACACATAAAGCAGAGAGCACCATTGAAGGTGCTTTTTTTCGTATTAATGACAGAAAACTTGATGCATTACTTAATGAAGTAAATGGTAGTATGCGACGTGCTGAAACTGCAATGCTAAGAATGGCAAATGACCAATATAGAAAAGCAATATTCAATGCACAGGTATATTTTAATACAGGTGCCGGTACTTATGAGAAAGCAGTTGATATGGCTACAAAAGATTACTTAGGAAGAGGCATTAATTGTATACAGTATAAAAATGGTGCCAGAGTTAATATAGCTTCATATGCTGCAATGGCTTTAAGAACAGCAAACACTAGAGCATATTTACAGGGAGAAGGTGCAAAACGTCAGGAATGGGGCATATCAACAGTTGTAGTTCATAAAAGAGGATTGCCTTGCCCTAAATGTGCTAACTGGACTGGAAAAATATTAATAGATGATGTTTGGAGTGGTGGGAAGGCTAGTGATGGTCCTTACCCATTAATGTCACAGGCAATGGCCGAAGGTTTATATCATCCTAATTGCAAAGATGGTCATAGTACATATTTTCCTGGTATTTCTGACAAGCCTGAAAAGGTAACAAAGAAAGAAATGAAGCAGGCTGAAATTGCAGAAAAACAGGAGAGCAGGGACAATTTAATACAGAGAAACATAGATAAGTTTGATAGATTATCTAATTATTCTCTAGATGATGAAAATAAAAAAAAATATGACATAAAAAAGGAACAGTGGAAAGAAAAGGCAGGAGTTAAAGAGATTGCAAAAGAAAATGTTTCTGATATAATGAATGTAAGTAAAGAAGAAAAATTAGCACAATATATTGGAAAGCCAATAGTTAAGACAGATAATCAGAGCGTTAGGGAGTGGTATTATGCTAATGCAGGAAATATTCCTAATGTTATAGATAAAACTCAACCGTTAGAAGAACAAGTGAAGCAAGCCTTTGAGCTTAGAAATCAATATAAGCATGAGGCAAGAATTGCAATGTCTGATAGAGAAACAGCAGAAATGTTAGAAAAGAAACGTCCTGCAAAGACTTTTGAAGAATTAGTTGCTGATAAAATGAAAAGAAAAGAAATGTCACGTGAAGAGGCATTAAAAGACATTTTAGAAACAGCTTCAAAAACAAATGCTGATGTGAATAAAGAATTTGGATTGTGAGGTGAAGGTTATGTATGATTATAATATATGTACAAATAATAGCCCTGTAAGATTTAAGGAGACATGTCGTCTAATAGAAAAGGAATTTCCTAATGCTGAAAAGAAGAAGCTTCTTATAGATGTAGATGGCTCAACAATCCAAACTTATACACAAGAAGGAAAAGATATAGATGTATTTGATGATTATGACGTTGGAGCGGTTTTTATAAAATCAGAGATAAAATTAAATAATATTTTTAAATAGATACCATCTAGTTTGCGAGACTAGGTGGTATTTTTATGCAACAAAATAAGAAAGAAATAAGGAGGTAACATATGTTAATAGCCAAGATTGATTTCTATGATAAGGAAAACAACCTTACTTTGGTAAAAGCAGGGGATGAGGTTAAGGCAAAAACAAAAGAGCGTAAAGAGTATTTATTAAAACTAGGCGCAGTAGTTGAAAAAGACGAACCAAAGGCATCTACAAATAAGTAGGTGCTTTTTATATGCCCAAAACGTGATGGCTTAAAACTCTCGGAATATGCTGACGAGCTAAAACGGAAAGGAATATATGTAATGATGTTGAGATCAAGAGAAACAGGAAAAATGCCTATGAACCTTCAATTTTTTGCAGAAGGTTCAGGAGAAGGCGGAGAGGGTAACGGCAATCCAAACAATAATGCCGGAGAAGGTAACAGTAACCAAAATACTGGAAACAATAACCAGGGTGCAACATACACTCAGGAACAGCTTGATGGAATTGTAAATAGTAGAACTGCAAGAGCAGAGCAGTCAGCACTAAAGTCATTTTTTCAGCAACAGGGAATGTCCCAGCAGGAAGTGACACAGGCAATTAATGCTTACAAGGAACAGAAAGCAAAGAATACACCGAATATTGCGGGAATGCAGTCACAAATAGCACAGGTGCAGAGCCAAAATTTACAACTAATTATTGAAAATTCTGCAACATTACAGGCTGTGGAATTAGGTATTGATTCAAAATCAATTCCTTATGTAATCAAAATGGCTGATTTTAAGGAAGTGGCAGGAGAAGATGGGACAGTTGATGCTGAAAAGGTAAAAGCAGCAATTAACAAAGTTTTAGAAGATGTTCCTGCACTTAAGCTAGCAAACAGTGGAGAAACTAATAATCAGGGATTTAAACCTATTGGTGCTCCAAACAACAATCAAAATCAAAACCAGGATGACTTATTAAGAGGCATCTTTGGAATAAAGAAAAAATAGGAGGTAGAAATACATGGCAGTATTACAGTATGCTGAAATTTTCAGAAACATTTTAACAGAATTATATGGTCAGGCACAGATTTCTGTAGACCTGTATAATTCAAATTCAGACATTCAGATTGTGAATGGAAAAACTTTAAAAATTCCTAAATTATCTGTAAGTGGTTATAAGGACCATTCAAGAAACAATTTAGGATTTAATGCAGGCACATATTCAAATGATTATGAAGTAAAGACTTTAGATCATGATAGAGATATTGAGTTTGCTATTGATCCAATGGACATTGATGAAACTAACATGGTAGTTGCAGTTGCTAATATTCAGAAAAGATTTGAGACAACTCAGGCTATTCCTGAAGCTGACTGCTACACATTTAGTAAGCTTTACACAGAAGCTAAGAGAGTAGGAGCAAAAGTTAAAACAGAAGCTTTAACTACAGCTAATGTTCTTTCAGATTTTGACGATAATCTTGAAACAATGACAGAAGCAGGTGTTCCACTTGACAGAGTAATTCTTTATTGCACACCAGCTTACTATAAGCTACTTAAGAATGCAGATGGTGTTCAGAGAACACTTGAAGTAAGTGGAGCAAAAGGAATTGACAGAAGAGTACACTCTATTGATGATATTGGAATGATTAAGCAGGTTCCATCAGCAAGATTTAAGAGTGCTTATAACTTTACAAATGGTTGCGTAGCAGATGGTTCTGCTGTTCAGATGGACTATATTTTAATCGATCCTGAATGTCAGGTATCTAGAAATAAGTATAGCTATATTTCGGTATTTACACCGGGAACAGATTCAAGAACTGCTGACAACTATGTTTACCAGAACAGAAAGTTCAATGGTACATTCGCCATTGATGAACTTTTAAAAGATGGTTGTATTATTCACACAGCAGCAGCTTAGAAAGGAGAATAGGAATGACAGCTAGAAAAGACAATAAAGTTTATACAGTTTCTGAAATTGAAATGGAATCATACCTTTCAATGGGATATGACATTTTTGATGAAGAAGGAAAACTTTTAAAGCGTTCACCTAAAGCTACAGTTCCATACTCTGAATATGAGCAGGTAGTTAAGGAAAGAGACGAATTAAAGTCTCAGCTTGAAAAAGTTAAAGGCGATAAATACTCTTCAATGGAAATTGAGGATTTAAAAGCCTATGCTACAGAGCACAACATTGATTTAGGTAATGCCACATCAAAAGATGGAATTATCAAGAAAATCAAAAGTGCTGAATAGGGGGTGAGCCTATGGCTTATACCCCTTATGCTAACATAAATGACTATTTGGAATTGTCTGATTTAAAAAGCATTCCACAAGAGGATGTGCTTAATAAATTAAGACAGGCAAGCAGACACATTGATTCACTGACTTATAACAGAATTAGAAAATATGGATTTGATAACCTAACAGAGTTTCAAAAAGAAATTATCTGCGAGGTTGTATGTAGACAGGCAGACTTTGAGTACGAAAATCAAGATTTAATTTCATCTGTACTTTCAAGTTATTCTATAAATGGAGTATCAATGAGTATTGGTAGTACATGGAATATTCACATTGAAAGTGGAGTTGCAATTCAAAGAGATTTGTACTCACTTTTAGAGCAAACAGGTTTATGTTGCAGATTGGTAGGTGTATAGCATGAAATATCCTAAATTAGTTCCAGACAGAATATGTCAAACAGATATTACAGTGGTAATTTATGGTGAAGGTGTATCAGAAACCGGTTCTCCAATTATCGTTAGTAATGAAGAATTAAAGTGTAATTATCAGGATAATGCGTACACCAAACTAACTGCTGAACAAAAGATTGTAACTCTATCAGGTAAAGCTTATTTTAATGGTGATATATGTCCTAGACAGGCGATTATAAGTGGTGGATATGTTGAAGTTCATGGAGTTAAAAGAACAATTTATAAAGGAACAAAGTCACGAAATCCTGATGGGACAGTTAATTTTACAGTATTGGAGTTGAATTAGATGTTAAATGCAAAATCAGTAATTAAATTGAATAAAGGTGTAATTAACAAGCTGAATAAGGCTGCAATCGTATCGTTAGAACAAACTGCAGATGCAATACAGTCAGATATTAAACAGGCAGGAATAATGCCTTTTGATAAAGGTACACTTCAAAATACTGCTACGTTTGTAGATTATGATGGAAGTAGCAAAGGTGAAGTTCAAATCGTATCATCTACCCCGTATGCGAGAAGATTATATTACCATCCAGAATATAATTTTAATACTGCAGAAAATGCTAATGCAAGTGGAAAATGGTTTGAGGACTATCTTCCAAAAGGCAAAAAGCAAAATTTTGCAGTTGAAACATTCAAAGAACTGTATAGAAGAAACGGAGGTCTATAATGTTATTTTTAAATGATGTTAAGGATTGGCTTAAACAATTTAATCTTGCTGAACATTATTATATGGGAAAGCTGGATAATAAGTTGGATAAGTCCATAGGTGTTTATCAGTTAAACGCTAATAGAACACCTAGAAAATGTATAGGCGGTTTGGAGAGTTACGATATAAAGCCTATTTCAATACTGCTTCATTGGAATAATGATGCAAACGATACAGAACGTCAGGCATATGACCTTTATAGAAAAATAAGTGAATCAAGAGATGTGGTTATTAACAATATAGAAATACCCTACATAGAAATGTTATCATCAGAGCCTATTGATGTTGGTACTGATGATAAGGGAATATATGAAAGGGTAATTGAATTGAATATTTATTACAAAATATAGGAAGGAGCAGTAAAATGGCAAAGAAACCAGGTGTTTATCCGGTGTATGAGAATCAGTTTCAGGTAGGTGCAGATTCGTCAAGTTTATCTGATATTGCTGACATGGAATCTTTTTCAGTTTCATTTGATAATGGTGTTGAAGAATGGACTCCAATGAATACAGAAGGCTGGATAAGAAGATTAATGACGGCTAAAGGAATGACTATTTCAGTTTCCGGTAAAAGAAATGTTGGAGATGCAGGTAATGATTATGTAGCCGGTAAATCATTTAAAAACGGAAGAGATGCAGAAGGAACTTTTCAGTGGACATTCCCTGATGGTACAAAAGTGCTTATTGAGGGGGCTGTATTTAATATTACAGCATTGGGAGCAGCAGATAGTACAAATGTTGCACCGTTGGAATTTGATGTAATGTCAAACGGAAAGCCAACAATTACACCGGCAATTTAATTTGTTGGAATAATAAAGAGCAGGTTAGCAATAGTGTTAGCTTGCTCTATTTTTTTAGGAGGAATTAATATGTCAAAAGTAGTAGATATAACAGATAAATTAGATTTTGAAGAAAACCCAAAGATTAAGATTAAGGATGCAGAACTTGAAGCTGATGCGTCAGCAGAAAATATGTTAAAGGTGTTAGGTCTTGTATCTGATAATCCAACAGCAGAGGATGTAATTAAAATGTGTGAAATTATATTCACTAAGGAATCTCATAAAAAGTTAATGAATATGAAGCTGAGCTTTAAAGATTTTCAGACAGTTGTAATGACAACTATTTCTGTGATTATGGGTAATGAGGAAGAAGAATCGGGGGAGTAGATCCGTTCTATGATTTGATTGATGATTTTGACTTAATAGTGGCTTCTTTTACTACACAGTATGGATTAAGAATTGCCGACATAAAAGAAATGAAATGGAGTGAATTTCGAAGCCTGCTTGTGGGAATAGGTCCTGATACAATTCTTGGAAGAATAGTTGCAATTAGGGCAGAGGATGATAAGGATATGCTTAAAAATTTTACTGCTGAACAGAGAAAAATTCGAAGTGACTGGAGAAATAGAAATGTTAAGCAAATGGATAAGAGAGAGGCAGAAAAAGCCACAATAGAATTTGAAAAGGTATTTCTTGAAATGGCAGGACTTAATTCAGAAGCTATTGATTTTAAATAAATTAGGAGAGGAGGGAAAAGTATATGGCTCAAAGTGTGGGAACAGTTGCTCTTGACTTGAAATTGAACTCGCAAGGTGTCAATTCACAATTGAATGGACTTATGGGAGTTGCGAAAAAAGTTGGTGCAGCAATAGCTGGAGCATTTGCAATTAAAAAGACTATTGATTTTGGAAAAGAGTGTATAGAACTTGGTTCTGATTTAAATGAAGTTCAAAACGTAGTTGATGTAGCCTTTCCTAAGATGAGTGGAACAATTGATAAATTCGCAAAGAACGCAGCTACGCAGTTTGGTTTATCAGAAACAATGGCTAAAAGATATGCGGGTACATTTGGCTCTATGTCAAAATCATTTGGTTTTTCTGAAAAAGAAGCAGCAGATATGAGTACAACCTTAACAGGATTATCCGGTGACGTTGCATCTTTTTATAATATTAGTCAGGATGAAGCCTATACAAAGCTTAAGTCAGTATTCACTGGTGAGACTGAATCCCTAAAAGATTTAGGTGTTGTAATGACACAAACAGCATTAGATCAGTATGCGCTACAAAATGGATTTGGTAAGACAACTGATAAAATGTCAGAGCAGGAGAAAGTTGCATTAAGATATTCGTTTGTACAGAGTAAGTTAGCTGATGCCTCAGGAGACTTTGCAAGAACATCAGATAGTTGGGCAAACCAAACAAGAATACTTTCATTACAGATGGATAGCTTAAAAGCTAGTATAGGACAAGGATTAATAAATGTATTTACACCGGTCTTAAAATTAATCAATACATTACTCGGAAAATTAAGTGCTTTAGCTAGTGCGTTTAAATCTTTTACAGATATGATAACAGGCAATAAGTCAAGTGAAGAATCATCAGTTAAAACTACAAGTGATGAATTAGCAAAAGCTTCAGATAATTCTGATAGTGCAACATCAGGAGTAAATAATCTTACTAAAGCAACAAAGAAGGCTGCTAAAGCTGCAAAAAGTCTTGCAAGTTTTGACCAATTAAATGTAAAGCAACAAGACAGTTCATCAGATAGTGATGATTCAGGTTCAGGTGGTGCCGGTGCAATTGCAGGAATGTCTGACGCAACAAAAGGTATAGATGCAAGTAGTGGTGCTTTAGGAAAGATGGATAAGTTATTATCCACTGTATTAAATAAATTCAAAAAACTTGCAAAGTTATTTGGAGCAGGATTTAGTCTTGGTTTTAAAAGTGATGGCTTTGATAAGATTTTAGGTTATCTAAAGAACATAGGAAGTAATTTAAAAGAGATCTTTACTGACCCGGAAGTAGTAAACGCTGCAAGTAATTGGGTAGATACCATTATATATAATTTCGGTAGAATATTAGGCTCAATTGCATCCATTGGGGTTAGCATTGCAACAATGTTGATTGGTGGAGTTAATAAGTTCCTTGACCAAAACAAAGATTTTATAAAAACTAAATTAGTAGAGATATTTAATATTTCATCCGAGAGGGCAACTATATGGGGCAATTTCTTTGAAGCTATAGCAGATATATTTACAGTGTTTGAAGGTGATGATGCACAGCAGATTGTAGCTGATATATTAGCAATATTCACAACTGCGGGATTGGAATTGTATGTTTTATGCGAAAAAATATCAAGAGATGTTTTATCAGCAATTACTACACCAATTATTGAAAATAAAGATGAAATTAAGACGGCGATAACAAATACTATAATAACACCCTTGAAGGAAGTTATTGGAGGAATAAAAGAGTTTATACAGGGTGTTTTTGAAATCATACAAAGTAATTATGATGAGTATATTAAGCCGGCATTTGATAATGTCGCTTCTGGATTATCGACAATTCTATCATATGTTCTTGATGGATATAATTCGTATATTGCACCTGTTCTTAATCGAATAGCTGATGGAATATCAGACCTTTTAAATACTTACATAAAACCTTTAGTGGGAAGTGTGGTAGGTTTTGTCGGTAGAATTATTGATGCAGTTGGAAAGTTGTTTAATTTTTTATCTCCGGTTATCGGTTGGATAAGTCAGATTATACAATCTAAATTATGGTCTGCTTTTGAGTTTATATGGATAAAAGTAAAAACAGTTATTAGTTTTATAAGTGTAGCTATTACAACACTTATAAATGTAATCAACGGAATAATTGATTTCATTGTTGGAATATTTACAGGTGATTGGCAAAAAGCTTGGGATGGAATAAAGGAAATATTTGGCAGTGTTTTTGATGGAATAAAGAATGTTATTAAAATTGCAATGGATTTTGTCAAAAGTATAATAATTGCAATTTGTAGCAAAATTTCATCCGTCATAAAAAATGTAGCATCAGGTATTTTTATAATTCTAAAAAAAGCATGGGACTTAATCAAGAATGTATTTGCGGGAGCATCAGGAGTAAGAGAATTCTTTAAAAAATCATTCTTTTCAGCACTTGAATCTATTAAGGAAATTTGGAAGAATCCGGGAGCATTTTTTGTTAAGGTGTGGAATGGAATCAAGGGAGCTTTTTCACACGTAGGAGATTGGTTTAAAAATACATTTAGTGGTGCATGGAAAGCAGTGAAAGATGTATTTTGCAAGGGTGGAAAAGTATTTACAGGAATAAAAGAAGGAATAGCATCTGTGTTTAAGACTGTAGTAAATGCTCTTATTAGCGGAATTAATTTTATTATAAGTAAACCGTTTAATGCCATTAATAAAATGCTTAACATGATAAGAGATGTAAAGATTATGAAATGGCATCCTTTTAAGAAATTGTGGAATGAAAATCCATTGGCAGTTCCACAAATTCCTAAGCTGGCTAATGGTGCTGTATTAAAACCAAATGCTCCATTTCTTGCAATGGTAGGTGATCAGAAACATGGAACCAACATTGAAGCACCACTTGAAACTATTAAGCAGGGCTTAAGAGAAGTGCAGCAGGAAAACGGAATAGGAAATCAGGAACTGTTAAGTGCTCTTTCAGGTGTAATTATTCAAATAGTAGTACAACAAAATTCAAAGGGTGTATTCAATATGGTTAAGCAGGAAGTTATTCAGGAACAGAGAAAAACCGGTAGACCGGTTTGGAATAATTAATTAGTGGAGGTATAGGATTATGGCAGAATATCAAGGATATTTACTTAAGTTTGGAGGCGCAGTTTTTCCAATGAAATATATTAAAAGTGAATCTTATGTCTCCACTGATAATCAGAGGACGGAATTAAAAGCATACAGAAACGCTGATAATTATCTTGTTAGACAAACTTCTCCAAATTATAAAACAAAAATAGAATTTGAAACACCACCTCTTTTGCTAAGTGAATATAAAGAAATATCCAGCATTATTGGAATAGGAACTGTTAATGCAAGAGAGAGAAAGGTTCGAGTTACATATTGGAGTACAGAAAGTTTGAGATACCAAAAGGCATATATGTATATTCCGGATACTGATTACACTATAAAAAATAGCTTTGGTAAGGAACTTTTGTATAATCCAATTAAAATTACATTAATTGAGTATTAAGGAGGAAGATATGTTAAATGTAAATGATGATACTATTAGAGCTTATACGGAACATAATGTAAATAAAAAGCTGACAATATCTTTCCCTAATGATTCTAATATCAAAGACATAACAAACGATAATATAAAAGAAGATAGCATGAATTTGTTAAGATCTATATGCTCTGATTCAAAAATGATGGTTCAGGGATGCATTGCTACAGAATTTAAAGTTACTACCTTTGATATAAATGACGATATTACGAATAAGGATATAGTAGTATCTTTAAGTGTAAAAGATGATAACTATAAGGGTGAGTGGCAGGAAGGAGTGAATTATGTTGAGGGTGATATAGTCAAATTTGACGGAGAGTATTATAAATATAACGAAACACCTATATCAACATCAAGATCAAGTTTATTGAAAAGAACAGAAGTTAATTTCAATGAATGGAAATATAAAGAATCAGCTTCAAAATACGCACTTCCTGGTAGGTCCCCTGAAAGGTTAGTGGGAGTTTACATAGAAAGAACAAAAGTTGTTCCTGAAGGCTTATCAATGTTTGTTAGAACATGGTATAAAAATGGATCATACTATGGACACATTAATAATTTGACATCAAATTATGACAATAAAGACATAATTTTTGCGAAAAGCGATTCATATGGAAATTCACTAGAGGGATGGTTTTCAGAAGTAAAATGTGATGATAGGGATGTTTTGGTAGATTTCTTAGACAGTTTAAGAGTTTACGAACTAACAACTCTTATGGAGTACGAACTTTACCCAACTAAGTTAGATTACTGTGAAAAATTATACGGTTACATAGATACATCTAATACTCAGGATATTGTTATTTTTAGAGGAAAAATCAAAAGCTTCATAAAACAAACATCTGATCCACGCTATAAGGATTTGACAGCCTACGATAAATTGTATGATTTTCAAAGTACATCTATAAAAAGTTTAATAAATACTGTGGATAGCAATGGAAAAGGTTATATTGAATTGTATGACTATCAGGGAAAATACACTCAAAATATAGAATATAAGACAAATCAGGTAGTTTATGAAGACACAACTGTAAATGGCAAAACAGTTAGATATTACTATCGTTTTAAACGTACTTATGATTTCCCAAGTTTCAAAAGAATGACTCTAGCTAATGTATATACTGCAAGTATTAATGGAACATTACTTGGAACACAATATATACAAAGATTATCGAACTATTATCCTAACAGACCTACTTTTAAAACATTGAGAGATGGAGTGTGTAAATATTTAGGAATTACTCAGCAAAGTACCACGTTATTTAATGATGATTCACAGCTTACTATTGGAAAACTAGAAAAAGAATATTCAGGACAGCAAATGCTACAGTGGATTTGTAATGGCAATTTAGTAGATGGATATTTAGACCCTGTTGATGAAAAAATTAAATATATAGAAATATTAAAAAAATCGGCAGTAGAAGATTCAAATTATAAGGGCGAATATTCTAAGGAAAGCGGAACAGAATATAAAGCTGGAGATATAGTTAAATTCACAAACGAATACAACGAGACAAGGTATTATGAGTGCCAAAGAGATTTGAGTAATCTAAAGTTTATAGATGAAGAATCATCATATCCATATTATGGAACAGAAGTTTTAGAGTTTATGAATGCTGGAAAAGGTAATAAATACCTTCCATCTAGACAAATAAATAATGATTGGAAGATTGTGTTTGAGTTTGATAATGATTTGGCGGAAGAGTTAGGTGTAAGTATTAGTTTAGGTGGCATTAACATAAAGCAAAGTCAAACTATATATCTAAATGAATATATTACAAATTCTTATTCAATTGTGGTGTCAAAAGTTAATGAGAAATTTATGAAAACATTTAAGGCTACATTATATACTGCAAGAGGAGTTTTTTCAAAGGAATGGGATTTATCAGGCAATGTGCTAAAGAACTTTTGGAAACCAAAGAATTTGTTATATCATCCAAACGGAAAAATCAATTTATCGTTTATATATGAGATAGAAAATATTGAACTTGAAGATGATAAGTTTAATTTAACAGGTCGCTATATTACAGATGAAGATGGTAGCAATGTGCTTTACGGAAGTTCTAATTCAAATAAAGTATCTTTTACATTGAATCCACTTTTTAAGAAATGGATGTCTGCTGAACAGTTGTACCAGTTTATTGATGCTCCTGAAAAGTATGGCTCGTTAGTCTACAGACCATTCAAATTAAATTCGCTGGGACTTCCTTTTTTAGAACCGGGAGATATGGTTACATTTGGTGTAGATAAGTGGTCATCAGATTCTGATGGAAATCCTGTTACAGTTAGAGAACAGATTGACTCGGTTGTATTTGAAAAGACAATGTCAGGAGTTACATCCTTAAAGGACGAATATACTGCAAAGAAGGAGTAAGTATGATAATTATTGAAGATGGTTTAGAGCGAGAAGCTACAGAAGAAGAATTAAAAATGATCGAAGAACATGAGAATGTAGAAAAAGAATTAATGCAGAAGAATGAAGAATTGGCTGATTTAGAAAGAATATTAAGTGAATCAGATTATAAAATTATTAAATCTTACGAAAACAGCTTAATAGGCAAAGAATTAGAATATGATATAGAGCAACTTCACATTGAAAGACAAAATATGCGTGACAAAATTAATGAAGTAAAAAATGAAGTGGCTAAACTCAAAGAAAGGTTAGGAGGTGTATAATCAGTGAATAGTACATCAAAAGAAGAAAATATTATTTCTATTGAATTTGGCAGCAATATCAAAGTCACAACACCAGCGGTGTTTCAACATGATACCGGTCAAATTTTAAAATTCATTAATGTTCCAGATGGAGCAGAAGTACAGTTTTCAAATAGTAATTCAGAAAAAACTTCAAACAGGATAATTCAGGACAGTCAGGTTATCATACCTGACTTTTTAATTGCAGAAGGATTGGAAATCACAGCGTATGTTCAATATATAAATGAAGATTCTCAAACAACAAAAAAGAAAATAATTATCCCTATTATTCCCCGTGCAAGACCGGGTGATATAGTTCCAGGGCCGGAAGAGGAAAGCTTTAGACAACAGGTTGAAGGAATAATGCAAGAAACAAAGGAGATAGCGGAATCAATAAGGAAAGATGCGGACAGTGGAAAATTTAACGGTCAGGATTATGTTATTACCGAAGAGGATAAACAGGAAATAATTCAGGAAGTTAAGGACAGCGCAGCAGTTTTCATTACAGAAGTATAAGGAGTGAAATATGGATGAAAAAACATAAGTTATCAATAGTTGCAGCAGAACAGAAAAAACTACAGGATATATCCATAACTGACGGACAACTTATTTTTGTAAAAGATAAGGGGAGAATTGTTCTTGACTTAAATGGGAAAAGAACATTCTATAACAAAATAAACATTCTTGAAACAGATGAAGAAAGAGAAGATTATGAAACAGATTCAACCTGTTTTTGCTTTGTGAAAAAAACAGGAATTCTATGGTTTTATGATAATCAGTGGGTGCAGGTTACAGGAAAGGAACAGTGCAATCTTGTTAAGAGTTATGTTTTACCGTCTAAAGGTAAAGATAATGAGTTGTATGTGAATATGGCAGAAAGAAACATATCTGTGTGGAATACGTCTTCAAATGAGTACGTCAAGGTAGGAGAAACAGTGGAAGTTATTTCAAAAGATTACATAAAAAACTTATTCAGACAGAAAGGAGAAGAATAAATGTCAGAAATAAAGGAAGTATTAGATGCCCTTGGTTTGTCAATTTATCATTCAGAGATACTGGCATTACTTGAGCAGAAAGAAACAGTAGGTACAGCACAGACAAAAATTGATGAATTAAAAAAGACTGAACTTAAAAATATTAATGATGCTTTAGATAAACTGAATGGTGACGAGAATACGCAAGATTCCGTAAGAGCTCTTATTAAAGCAGTAAAAGCAGAATTAGAAACCAAGATAAAGTCAGCCACTTATGATGATTCAACAATAAAGGCTGATGTAAAAGCCAATACTACTGCAATAGCAACATTAAATGGAAACGCACAGACTGAAGGCTCTGTTGCTAAACAGGTGGCAGATGCCGTAGCTAAAATTATAGCTGAAGCACCAGAAGCATATGATACTTTAAAAGAAATAGCAACTTGGATTTCAACACATGAAAATGATGCATCAGCAATGAACCAGTCTATTCAGACAAATAAGACTGATATTGCTAATTTAGTTAAATTAGTAGGTTCATTACCTGAAGGTAGCGAATCAAAAACAATCGTAGAATATATTGATTCTAAGGTTGCCAGTGTAGATTTCACAGCTGCTATCGCTACTGCTAAACAGGAAGCCATTAGTGCGGCTGCTACAGATGCTAAAACAAAGGCTGATACTGCTGAAACAAATGCCAAGAACGCAGTTAAAGAACTCGCAAATGGGCAGGTAAAAACAAATACAGATAATATTGAAGCGTTACAAGGTAGAGTTGAATCTTTAGAAGGTGTAACCATAGTTTCCATTTCAGCCGATAAAATTAGAGCATTGTTTGAACAGTAGGAAAAGAGGTGCATTATGGCTAAAGAAACAATGGAAGTTTTAGATTTAACCGGATTAGGAATAATTCAGGGCCTACTTAAAAGTATGTACATCAGGCAGTATGTAATAACTACAGCTACTGATTGGAACACATTAACAAATACGGGTATTTATCATATTAAGACAACAGCTTGTACGAACTGCCCTACAACTAACTGGGGAACTTTGTATGTAAGTGGAGAAGGAACTGTATTTCAGATTTGGATTCCTGATGTATCGTTGAACAAAATGTATAAAAGATATAACAGTGGTGGATGGAGTGATTGGGCTACTTTGGCATTAACAGATACTGTTATTTCTAAATATGCTGGTTCTGATTCAGCAGGCGGAGACGCAAATAATGCAAAGAAACTGGGTGGCTTTCCTGTAAACGCCGGAACCAGTCAGGTGTTTTCAACAATTCCAAGCATTGGTGCAGATGGTGTTATGGAAGTTGGAAAATATATTGATTTCCATTCAAGTGCAACAAGTACATCTGATTATGATGTGAGAATAACAGCAGGTTCAGGAACCTTAAGCTTAGGTGATGCAGATGTTAGCATTTCAAAATTAAATGGACAAACTTATGATACTGGATGGCAAAACATTACAGATTTTGGCTCTAATATAGCCTGTCCAACTGGGTACCGTTGTAAATATAGACGTGTAGGAAAGGTTGTTGACTTACATGGAGTTATCGTGAATAGTGCAGCAATAAACACATTAGCTACATCTACATTTTATAAGATATTTACTTTACCATCAGGATATAGACCTTCATATCCAATGTTTTATATTTGTGGCGATCTTGGTGTAGGCAAATATTGGACGATGATTGTTAATGGAAGTGGAAAAGTTGTAATTGCCAAATATAATGGTGATTCAACTGTTCCCATTAATACAAATTTAACTTTTGATGTGACTTTTTTAGTGTCATAATTTTAAAATTAAGAGGTAATTTAATATATGAAAAAAAGAGTATTCAAAAAGACATATCCTATTCAGTATATCTATCCTAATGATACAGATACATATCAGTATACAGAAGATACTTATATTATATTTGAGGGTATGTTAGACGGTGTTAAAATCTGTTTTTATAGTCGAGTTCAGTCAGTTTTGAGAAAAACTACTGATGGTGGAAAAACTTATGATGATACATATGATAATTTATTAGTTCCAAGTTATTTCACAGCATTAGATGTAGATTTTGACGAAATTATAGAAAACGTAATTCCTTCAAATGATGGAATGGTTAAGGAAATTACAGAAAAATTGTAATTTTTATTAAGAGAAAATTTATAAGTAAGTGCATTTAGGACCGTAAACATAAGGTCTTATTTTTTTACAGCAAAATAAAGAAAAGGAGTACAAATATGAAACACATTAAAGAAATCGTAACAGCAATAGGAAGCATGTTGTCTTCCATATTAGGAATATTATACATTCCTACATTATTAATGGTGCTTTGTAACATTATTGACTACGGAACAGGCTTAATGGCTGCAAAGTACAGAGAAGATGGAACCATAAGTTCATACAAGAGCTTTAGGGGAATTGCAAAGAAAGTGTCAATGTGGCTGTTGGTAGTTGTAGGTGCAGTAATAGACCAACTGATTTTGTATGCATCACAGACAGCAGGAATAACACTTCCGTTTACGTTCTTGGTAAGCTGCATAGTGGCAATATGGATTACATGCAATGAACTGATAAGCATTTTAGAAAACATAGTAGATATTGGAGTTGAAATACCATCTTTTCTGATGCCATTAGTTAAGAATATAAAGAGCCAGACAGAAGAAAAGATACATATGGATGATGAAGAAAGTGAGGGATAATTAGAATGAAAGTATTTATAAGTCAGCCAATGAGAGATAAAACAGATGAGCAGATTAAGTCAGAAAGAGAAAAAGCAATTAAAGCAATAAGGGAAAAGCATAATGAAGAGGTAGAAATCATTGACAGCTTTTTTGAAAATGCACCACATAATGCAAAGCCATTGTGGTTTTTAGGTAAGAGCTTGGAACTTTTGGCAGATGCAGATATTGCATATTTCTGTAAAGATTGGGATAAATACAGAGGATGTAAGATTGAGCATACATGTGCAGAAGAATATGGAATTGAAGTGATGGAAAGTGAGGTGTAAATTATGGGATATAAGAATTTTAAGCAGAAAGATACTAAGTGGAACAAGAATTATTATTCCGGGGGAACAATTTCAGCACAAGGTTGTGGTCCAACATCTATAGCAGATGCAGTATATGATTTAGTTCCATCTATTACACCAGCCAAAACAGCAAAATGGATGGAAGATAATGGATGTAGCTGTCACGGATCTGGTACATATTATTCAGGTATGGTCAAGGCATTGAAGCATTATGGTTATTCTGATTCTGTACAGTTAAACTATACTTCTTTGTATGGAAAGAAAAATGCAGCAGTTGTCACAGATTTCCTTAAGAAGATTAGAACAGACAAGTACATTGGTATAGCCTGTATGGGCAAGAGCATCTGGACTACATCAGGTCACTATGTCTTTGTCCGTGAAGTTACAAAAGACCATATTCATATTTACGACCCTTGGAACAGTGGTGGTAAATATGAAACAACAACAAGAGCAGAGTGGGAGCAGTATGTTAAGTATTTATTCTTGATTAAGAAGCCAATTAAGTACATCAAGACAACAAAAAACTGCCACAAGAGAAAAGCTCCAAAAGCATTAGCAAGAACTAAGAGTCTTGGCAAATTCAAAAAAGGTCAGAGACTTGCAGTGGATAAGGTTCAGGGTAAGTTTTATCACATAATGGGACATGACTGTTGGGTGTATAACGTAAATACAAAAGTTTGCAAATAAATTAAAAAAGGAGCATCAGTAAATGGTGCTCCTAAATACCTATTTGATTTTATGCAACGCAAAATGCAACGCAAACGGTTTCAAATACAAGAAAAGCCCTTTAAATAAGGGCAAAAAAAGAAGCGCGAGACGGGGATCGAACCCGCGACCCCCTCCTTGGCAAGGA
>ERZ791852.29-NODE-29-length-117132-cov-20.883803_pt1 | contig 117132 bp, 104 predicted proteins | sample MGYA00510287_ERZ791852 | MGnify/ENA primary metagenome ERZ791852 (study PRJEB30046, sample SAMN00715257) | human gut metagenome | study: EMG produced TPA metagenomics assembly of the A metagenome-wide association study of gut microbiota in type 2... | reverse complement strand
TTCAAAAGAACTCATTCACTGTAGCTCTCGCTGACAGCTTAGTTATAATAACACCACCAAAAGCAAAAGTCAACACCTTTTTTCGAATTTTCTTATTTTCAGAAAAATACACACAATTCTGTATATTCATTTTTTTATCTAACTACTTGTTAAATACAAAAAATCAGCAGAAAACACCTTCTATAAAGTCCGTTTTCTGCTGACTTTTCTTCTTAATATTAGTCAAGCGGATGTTCGCAATCCGTTTCGCTACTTGCTCATAACCAAATAACTGCTTCGCAGCTTATCAGGAGTGACTTGTACCACTCCTGATACAAACAAGTCCCAACCCACTGCTTATTGCTCCACGCAATGGAAGCAGGGAACTTACTTGATTCGATTAAATCACTTTCGTCGTCCACTCCGAGCAGTCCCATACGCTGGTTGCCAGGCCATCATAAAATTCCGGCTCATGGCAGACCATAAGAACAGTTCCTTTGTACTCTTTCAGTGCGTTTTTCAGCTCCTCTTTCGCGTCCACGTCAAGATGGTTCGTCGGCTCGTCGAGGACAAGGAGGTTAGTTTCGCGGTTGATGAGTTTGCAGAGGCGCACTTTTGCCTGCTCGCCGCCGGAAAGGACACGCACCAGGCTTTCAATGTGCTGTGTGGTAAGACCGCATTTGGCGAGCGCTGCGCGGACTTCATACTGGGTATAGGATGGAAATTCTTCCCAGATTTCCTGGATACAACTGTTGGTGTTGCCTTTTGGCATTTCCTGCTCGAAATATCCGATTTCCAGATAATCGCCAAGCTCCACGTTTCCGCCAAGGGACGGAATCAAACCGAGGATACTCTTTAAGAGTGTTGTTTTTCCGATTCCGTTGGCACCGGTGAGCACGATCTTTTCGCCACGCTCGATCGCAAAGGTCAGCGGTCTGGAAAGCGGTTCTTCATAGCCGATCACAAGTTCTTTTGCAGTCACAACGAAACGACCCGAAGTGCGCGCAGTGCGGAAATGAAATTCCGGCTTTGGTTTTTCTTTCGCAAGCTCGATCACATCCATCTTATCCAGCTTCTTCTGCCGTGACATAGCCATGTTTCTGGTTGCCACACGGGCTTTGTTTCGTGCCACGAAATCCTTCAGTTCACTGATCTCCTGCTGCTGACGGTTATAGGCAGCTTCCTTCTGCGCTTTTTTGACCGCATAAACCTCCTGGAAGTGATCGTAATCACCCACATAACGATTCAGCTCTTTGTTTTCCATATGATAGATCAGATTGACAACACTGTTCAGGAATGGGATATCGTGAGAGATCAGAATGAAGGCATTTTCATACTCTTCAAGGTATCGTTTCAGCCAGGTGATATGTTCCACATCCAGGTAGTTGGTCGGCTCATCTAAAAGAAGGATATCCGGTTTTTCCAGCAGCAGTTTTGCCAGAAGGACCTTCGTTCTCTGTCCGCCGGAAAGCTCAGTGACATCGCGTTCGAGACCGATCTCCTCGAGGCCGAGTGCACGGCCGATCTCTTCGATTCTCGAATCCAGAATGTAGAAATCGTGTGCATCCATCATCTCCTGAATCACACCAAGTTCCTCCATCATCTGATTCAGCTCGTCCTCGGAGGCATCTCCCATGGAATCGCAGATCGTGTTCATCCGCTCTTCCATCTCGTACAGCCAGGAAAAAGCGCTTTTTAACACATCACGGATCGTCATACCTTTTTCCAGAACGGTATGCTGGTCCAGATAGCCGACACGGACATTTTTTGCCCACTCAACCTTTCCCTCATCCGGCATCAGCTTTCCGGTGATGATGTTCATAAAGGTTGATTTTCCCTCACCATTTGCGCCTACCAGACCGATGTGTTCCCCCTTTAAGAGGCGGAACGATACATCTTCAAAAATCGCACGGTCGCCGAAGCCGTGGGACAGATGTTCTACATTTAAAATACTCATGCATAAATTCTCCTTCTTCTGTTGTATTGGAATTTTCCGATCTCCTGATCGTTTTCTTTTTCATATGTAACTATTCAGAGCCATGCAAAATGGAAGAAAATTGCGAATCATGCTTGCATGAATGAGCGGTTTTCTTCCTTTTCATATGGCGAGAAGCAACATCGAGATGCAGCGTAAGCGGAATCGAGATGGGGCTCTGAATAGTTACTTTCCTATTATAGTCTGAATCATTATATAGGGAAATTCCCTCTTTTGGCAAGCTTTTTCTATACCGTCCCAGGCTTTTATCCCATATCCGGAAAGTATCCTTTTCCGCAGCAAAAAAGAAGAACTCCTTCGGAAAAAGGTTCTCCTCTCAGAATTCTTCTTTTTGTTTTTTTGTTCCAAAACCATAACCATTTCGGAATTTTAAGAGCATTTCTTTTTTTGTCCATACACCCAATCCGCATACATTTCCTTCACGGATGGATAGACATACTCCACAAGATACTGCGAGTTCTGCATTTCTTCGCGTGTAGATTCGCCTGAAAGCACAAGGGCTGCAGAAATATCCGCCATGTTTGCGCACGCAATGTCCGTATAGAGACGGTCTCCCACAAGAACAGCCTCATCGCGGGTTCTGCCTGTCATATCAAGTGCCATCTCAACCATCCGTGTACCTGGTTTTCCGATATAAGTCGGCATGCGGTGGACCGCATGTCCGATCATCTCGCAGATGGAACCGCAATCCGGCACGTAGCCGAATTCAATCGGACAAGCATAGTCCGGGTTCGTTGCAGCGTAATCGAGCTCCGGGCGCTCTGTCAACAGCCGACAGATATCCGTCAGTTTTTGATACGTCAGTTCATTGTCATAGCTTGCAAGCACACATGCAATTCCTTCTTTCTCCGGATCGTGGGTGGTACACACACCGAAGCTCTCCAATTCCCGGATCAGAGAGTCCGTTCCCAGCACATAGACGGGACGGGATCCATATTTCTGCTTCAGATAATGCGCTGTTGCAACAGAAGCCGTCAGAAAGTTCGCGCTTGTTGTCGGGATGCCCAGCTTTGCAAATTTTTTCCGGTAATCTGCTACGCTCATCGTCGTATTATTTGTGATAAACACATAATCTCCACCGTACTCGGACAGTCCGTTTAAAAATCGGTCTGCTCCCGGAATCAGACGGTTCCCCACGCAGATGGTTCCGTCGATATCCAAAAGGAACAGCTTTTTTTCTCCAATCGGTATCACTTCGCGTTGCGGCAGGAAACGGCCACATCCGGATAATTAGTGATGACTGCGTCAACACCGGCCTCCATCAGACGCTCGATCTCCGCCTTATCATTGACCGTCCACACATGCACCGCAAGATCGCTTTCCACATACTGCTGAAGAAAGTCTGCCATCTGCACATGAAAGGTTGCCGGATGAAGAGCTCCTGTTCCGATTTTTTTCGCATAATTCACGACATCATAAATAATATCTGCGTAGAGGATGCCGGTGCTGGCTTTCGGATCCAGTTCCAGAATTTTTGCAATGCTGTAATGGTTAAAGGAAGAATAAATCACGCGATCTTCCATCTCCATCTCTTTTGTCAGCTCGAGTACCTTTTTTTCCAGGTCTTTATACCAGAAAATACCGGTTTTCAGCTCGACATTGATCGTCATTCCCGTTGGCTTTAATGCTTCATATACTTCGCGAAGCGTCGGAATTTTTACATCCTGATACTCCGGATGTGTCTTATTAAAGTTCAGGATCTTTAATTCCGCAAGCGTATAATCTTTGACAAATCCGCTTCCGTCACTGACCCGGTCGATTTCCTCATCGTGGACAACAACCATCTCGCCATCTTTTGTCAGCTGTACATCCAGTTCCACACCGTCTGCTCCCTGCTCTGCTGCAAGAAGAAACGCTTCCAGTGTATTTTCCGGTGCATATGCACTGGCTCCTCTGTGTGCCCATACTTTTGTTTTCATCTCGTATCTGTCCTCCATTTTCCGTTCCCATTTCCAAATCTGCACTCTTTTCTATCTTTTGTCCCGACTGCAGCTTTTTTCCTTTTATCGTAAGCCTGAAAACAAGTGAAAAAAGCGGTGCTGATTTTTTTACATCTTCTGCGGGATTGCTATAGATTCGGAAGCGCGCCGGATTTTTGTCTCCGACGCATTTCCAGTCATATCTGAAAAATCATTTCCGTAACTCGGATCTTCCCCTTCATAGAAACCGTTCAAACACGCTTTGGGAACTCGTTTTTCTTCACTATAGGACGAAATCTTATTTTTGTAAAGCCTGTCTCTTATTCATTTACCAGATTATAGTCCTCGATGGAGCTGTTGATCTGGGAAGCCATTGATTCTACTGCTTTCTCCGGAGTCTCGTTTCCGTTGATCATATTCTCGATTTCTGTTTCCACAATCTGTCTTGCCTCCGGGAATACAGAGAGAAGTGCGCCGGCGTACTGCGGCTTGGAATCGTGCAGCTGGTCGATTGCGGTCTGGAACTGCGGATACTGTGCTACATTATCTTTAAAGGTCTGCTCCTCATCAGCAGCTGTTGTTACTGGGAAGTAACCAGTCTCGGCATTCCAGTATGCCTGAGACTCCGGGGAAATCAGGAATTTAATAAATTTCCAGGTGGCGGCTGCTTTTGCATCGTCGTTGTTGTTCAATGCCCAGAGAGAGGCTCCGCCGATGGAAACACCGCCCTCATCGCCGTCCTTGACTGTCGGGAAATATGCGGTTCCAACTTCGAAACTTCCGTTGACATCCTGTAAAATCTGTTTCAGGGATGCGGTAGAGCCAAGGGTGATCGCTGCTTTTCCGGAAGTAAAGTCTGTTGTTGCGGTATCACTTCCGGCACGGCCTACGTTTGGTGCAACGTCGGCATCATTCAGGGTTTTCCACTCATTTAAGATGTTGAGTGCTCCGCCGTTAGAATCAAATTCAACTGCAGTAGCAGCTGCATCACGGCCGTTTCCATTATCCGCATAGGAAAGTCCCTGTTTGCAGAGCCACTGTTCGAAATACCATCCATAGATGGAGAGTGCCAGCGGTTCACCGGCGCCACCCTTTATTTTCAGATCATTACCTATAGCGAGAATTCCTTCCAGGCTTGTCGGAACTTCGGTGATCCCTGCTTTTTCAAACATATCTTTGTTGTAATACAGAATCGGTGTGGACGAATTGAATGGCATGGAGTACAGCTCATTGTTTACCGTATAATAAGCAGCGATATTCGGCTCGATCTGGGAAATGTCATAGCCATCTGCATCAATCAGCTCCTGCATCGGGATGACCCAGCCGGAATCAATCATAAAACGGGTTCCGATATCATAAATCTGTACCAGGTCTGCTCCCATATTTCCGATCTGTGCACTTTTCAGTTTGTTAATCGTATCATCATATTCTCCCTGGTAAACCGCCTCAACGGTAATGCCATCGGTATTTTCTTCATTGAATTTATTGACAAGATAATCCATTGCCTCGCCATTGACACCGCCCATGGAATGCCAGAAGGTAATCGTGGTTCCCTTCATATCCTGGTTTAAATCCGGTGCTTCTGCGCCATCTGCCGTACTTCCTGCCTCTGTGCTGGCTGTGGTTTCATCCGTTGTTGCACCCTGTGCCTCACTCGTTGTTTTTCCGCCTCCACATCCAGTAAGCGCCATAGCTGCCATAGAAGCCGCAAGAATCGATGCAATCACTTTTTTCTTCATTTTTTTCTCCTCGTTTTTCATACAGTTTTCTATTCTTTTTTCTGTCACAGGAATCAGCCCTTGACTGCTCCTGAAAACATTCCTTTGATTAAGGCCTTCTGGCCTACGATAAAGATGGAAATGGATGGAATGATAATCATTACCACGCCCGCCAGCATCAGGGTAATCGACTGTGCGTCGACGCTGTTCAGCATACTGATACCAATCTGTACGGTACGCTTGCTGTCCGAACCTGTAACCAGCAACGGCCACATGTACATATTCCATGCATTGATAAAGGTGTAAACCGCCATTGCTCCCATTGCTGACTTTGTCAGCGGCATCAGGATTTTTACGATAAACCGCAGATTCCCGCAGCCGTCCAGCTTCGCCGATTCATAAAGCGAAATCGGAAAGGTCATGTAGAACTGGCGGAACAGGAAAATTCCCATTGCAGAGGTAAGAGAAGGCAGGATCAGAACAATATAGGTATCGAGCAATCCGAGACTTCCTACTGTCAGATAATTGGAAATAATGGTTGCCTCACCCGGCACCATCATGGTCGCCATGACCAGCATAAACAGAACATTTTTTCCTTTGAAATTCAGGAAAGAGAAGGCAAATGCCGCAAGAGAACATGTTACAATCTGACCCAGCGTAATGCTGCCCGCAACCAAAAATGAGTTCAGGACAAAGCGTACCAGCGGAATTTTATGAAATGCTTCCACGAAATTTTCCAGCGTCGGATGTTTTGGCACGATGTTCATTGCCATTGTGTAAAGCTCGCCGGACGGCATAAACGCTACACTGATGGTATAAAGCAGCGGAAACAGCATAAACAGACAAACGATCAGGTTCATGGTAACCAACGCTGTTTTCTGAAGCATTTTCTTTCTTTTTGCTTTTGCATTCATTGCCAGATGCAGTGCCTGCAGCTCCTCTGCAGAATAAGTTTTTGGTCCGGCAATCGTAGTTGCTATTGTAGACATCAGTATTTTACTCCTCTCTTTTCCATGCGGAACATAACCAGGGTAAGCGCCATGACAATCAGAAACAAAACAACGGACTGTGCGGCTGCGCTTCCAAACCGGTAATTAAAAAACGCATCACGGTATATCGAATATACAATCAGGTTCGTGGATTCTCCCGGTCCTCCCTGTGTCAGGATTTTCACCTGTCCGAATGACTGGAATGCCTGAATAATGTTAACAACCAGTGTGTAGAACATGATCGGAGAAAGCCCCGGCAGTGTCAGCTTAAAAAATTTCTGTACTGCATTCGCTCCATCTACAGAAGCACGCTCATAAATCGAATCATCAATGTTTCCAAGTCCCGCCGAAAAATACAGGAAATTGATGCCACTGTTCAGCCATGCCGTAAGGACAGCCACACAGATCAGCGCATATTTCGGATCACTGACCCAGTTAATGCTCACATGCAGCAATTTGTTTACGATACCGATCGTGGGATTTAAAATAATCTTGAAAATCATGGCGCCTGAGCTCGATGCTACTGCCATTGGGAGTGCATAGGAAGTACTGAATACCCGGATTCCCGGGAAAGCCTTGCTGCAAAGAACTGCTCCCAGAAGGCCAAGCGCCATACTTCCGACTACAACAATCGCCACAAATTCCAGTGTAACCCAGAGACTGTTGTAAAAGGATGGATTCGATAATAAGCTTTTATAGTTATCCAGTCCCACATACAATTTCGCTTCTCCAAGCTTGTTTGTCTTATACAGGCTCAGATAAATGGTTTTAAAAAACGGATAAAACAGAAAGATGCTAAAGATCACCATACTCGGGATTAGATACATATAAACTTCTGCTTTTTTACACTTTTCGATTACTTTTTTCACTTCTTGCTCCTTCTTATGCTGTTGCACGTTCTTCTTTTTCAACCGGCAGAGATAAAATATTTTCTTCTGTAAACGGATCAAAGATCTGTGCTTTCTCCATATCTGCATACAATGTAATGCTTTCCTTTACAGTAACCGGCACCTCGGAAGGCACTCTTGCTGTAATCAGATTTTTTCCGGTATTCATATGCAGATACGCTTCTGCACCGATCATCTCCCGCAGGTCAACAAATGCCTTCAACTGATTCTCTTTATAACAGATCCGATGTGCGGAAGCGGTTGTTTCGTCCTGTAAATCCTCCGGTCTCAGACCTAAGATCACCATTTTTCCGAGATAAGCGCGACGAAGCACCATTTCGTTCTCTCCTTTTGCACGAAGGGTAACTCCTCCGTCTGCCTCCAGATAAACCGCTCCGTTTCTTTCCATCACCATCGTTTCCATAAAATTCATACTCGGAGCTCCGATAAAACCAGCCACAAATTTGTTTGTCGGATGGCGGTAAATCCGCTCCGGTGTATCCGCCTGCTGCACAACACCGTCTTTCATAACAATAATTTTTGTACCAAGCGTCATCGCCTCCGTCTGATCATGGGTAACATAAATCACCGTCGTTTTCAGTTCCTTATGTAATTTTGCCAGCTCCACCCGCATCTGTGCCCGCAGCTTCGCATCCAGATTTGAAAGCGGCTCATCCATTAAAAATGCTTTCGGCCGTCTCATAATTGCGCTTCCAATCGCAACTCTTTGTTTCTGACCACCGGAAAGTGCTGCCGGTCTCCGGTCAAGTAAATGCTCAATTCCAAGCATTTTAGCTGCCTCATGTACCTTTTTATCAACTTCATCCTTGGGCTGTTTCCGGATTTTCAGAGAAAACGCCATGTTTTCATATACCGTCATATTCGGATAAAGCGCGTAGTTCTGAAATACCATCGAAAGATCGCGATCCTTTGCTTCTACATAATTACAAAGCTGTCCATCAATCCAGAGCTCCCCGCTCGTAATCTCCTCAAGACCGGCAATCATCCGAAGCGTCGTCGATTTTCCGCAGCCGGAAGGTCCAACAAAAATCATAAACTCCCGATCCGGTATTTCAAGCGAAAAATCCTGAACCGCATAATGTTCCTTATCATAAGATTTACAGACATTCTTCAACACAATATTTGACATTCGTTTTTCTTCCTCCTCGTCTTGTCGAGATTCATTATACCTTTCCTTCCGTAAAGCCCACTACCACCGCTTTGTAAAATATCCGTTAATAAAATAACCGGTTACTTTACAAAAAATGTCCACATTTTCCCTTATCTCCGTCTCCATCCCCTTCTTTTCCAACCACTCTTCCAGATCACTCTTTGTAAAATCCCCGAAAATCACCCGCAAAACCAATTTTCAAAACAAATTCTGAATAGCCATTCCTTTTCCCAATACCCAACAGATTATTTTTGACACAAAAAAAACGCCGCAACTCTCAAAGCTGCAGCTCTTTCTCATCACAACATACCATATTCTTCTTTCATGTCAACGCAGTGGGCGCTCCCGCTCCCACATCCGTGTCCGTCCTTCACACAGCCCCGTAACGCACACAAGGGTGATGCGCATTTGCAGGGAGCGTGTAATTCTTAGGTTCTGGCATTTTGCGTTATGCGCCAAAAATCAACTGTCTGAGCGACAGCGAGTTTTGATTTTTGGCGCATGGTTTTAGCAAAATGACAGAGCCTTAGAATTACTAGCTCCCGAAACCGCGCATCACCCTTGTGTGCGTTACGGGGCGTCCGTCCAAACCTATTCCACCGGTTCCGCCGGCACAAACACCCTGCTGTTTTCCTGTTCTTTTGGTTTTTCCGCTCTTTCCGTTGCCTCCCTGCAGAAATACTCCTGTGAATTCACCAGCGTCTTTCCGCGCTTATCCGGCTTTGTATACGTTCCGTCTGCCTGTAAAATACTGGCTTTCACATTATCCTTCATCTGGATATCAAGAATATGCATTACTTCTTTCTTGATCTGCTCATCCTCAACCGGGAACACAATCTCCACCCGTTTTTCCAGATTTCGCGGCATCCAGTCCGCGCTTCCCATAAACACCTCTTCATTTCCACCACTGTAGAAGTAGAAAATCCGCGCATGTTCCAGGAAATTGCCGACAATCGAGCGAACGGTAATATTCTCGCTGACACCCGGGATTCCAACCTTCAGGCAACAGATTCCCCGGATAATCAGGTCAATCTTTACTCCGGCTGCCGAAGCACTGTAAAGCGCCGCAATAATATCGCGGTCGCATAACGAGTTCATCTTCGCAATAATATGCGCTTTCTGTCCCTTCTTTGCGTGCTCCTCTTCCATCGCAATCAGATGCAGGAACCGGTCCTTCATCCAGAGCGGTGCAACAATCAGTTTGTTCCAGCGATCCGGCTCCGAATAGCCCGAAAGCATGTTAAATACTGCTGTTGCGTCCTCACCGATCTTTGCATTGCATGTCAGCAGACCACAGTCGGTATACAGCTTTGCCGTAGAATCGTTATAGTTTCCCGTGCCAAGATGTACATATCTGCGAATACCTGTCTCCTCACGCCGAACCACCAGTGTAATCTTACTGTGTGTTTTCAGTCCCAGAAGACCATAAATTACATGGCATCCCGCTTTCTCCAGCATCTTTGCCCAGACAATATTGTTTTCTTCGTCGAACCGTGCCTTTAATTCCACCAGTACGGAAACCTGCTTGCCGTTTTCCGCCGCCTGCGCCAGTGCCGCGATAATCGGAGAATTGCCGCTCACACGGTACAGCGTCTGTTTGATTGCCAGTACATCCGGATCCTTTGCTGCCTGTTGTACAAATTGCACGACTGGATCAAACGTCATATAAGGATGATGCAGTAAGATGTCTCCTTTTCGGATGTTTGTAAAAATGTCATCCTCATTCATCAGCGCCGGAACTGCTGCTGGAATGTATTTTGGAATTTTATACTCATCAAAGCCGTCGAGCCCATACATTTTCATTAAAAACGTCAGATCGAGCGGTCCCGGAATCCGGAACAGGTCGTCTTCATCGATGTCAAACTCTTTTTCCAGCATCTTCAGGAGCCGCTTATCCATCTTATCTTCCACTTCCAGACGGATCACTTCGCCCCACTGACGTTTTTTAAGCTGCTTCTGGATCTCTTTTAACAGGTCGGAAGCCTCATCCTCATCGATCGAAAGATCTGCATTTCGCATAACACGGTACGGATGCGCGCAGACCACATCGTAGCTTAAGAACAGCTTTCCAATGTTCCGCTCGATGATCTCCTCCAGAAGAATCACATACCGCTGTCCCGTCTTTTCATCCTGCGGAAGCAGAATAAAACGCGGCAGTACCGAAGGAACCTGAACCGTCGCAAATTCCAGTTCTTTCTCCTTTTCCTTCTCCTTTCCTTTCTTCTCTTTCTTATCCTCCGCACGGCTCAGAAGCGAATCCTCTTTCTTCTGCACCAGTGCACCGATATTCAATGTTTTGTTCCGGATCAATGGGAACGGGCGGGCCGAATCCATGGCCATCGGGGTCAGAACCGGGTAAATATTCTCCTCAAAATAGGAATCCACATACTCCGCCTGCTCCTTCGTCAGCTTCTCGTGCTCGCTGATAATCGTAAGACCAACGTGCTCCAGAGACGGAACCGCCGAGCGATTGTACGTATTGTACTGCAGCTGCACCAGCTCGTGTGTCCGTTTACTGATCCCGGTAAGCTGCTCCTTCGCATCCATGCCGGACAGATCCTTTTTCGTATAGTTTGCATGCACCTGGTCTTTTAGTGAAGCCACACGGACCATATAAAACTCATCCAGGTTGGAGGATGTAATGCTGATAAATTTCAGACGTTCAAACAACGGAATACTCTTATCCCGCGCCTCGTTTAAAACACGCTCGTCGAAGCTGATCCAGCTCAATTCCCGGTTTCGAAAATATTCCGGTTTCTTATATGGTGTTATATCCATCTTGTTCGCCTCCTTACATCTGCCGTTTCATCTTAATAATCGGCTGTATGCTGAATACCTCATTGAAAAAATCTAATTTATCCTGGCACAGTCCCTGCTCCAGTGTGAAATCACGGTCAACCGTCAGAGACAGATGCAGTTCTCTCTCCTTTAAGGCAGCGCGGATCGACTGGATTTTCTGCAGGTGACTCCGGTCGAGCGCATTTGCCAGACGGACAATTGCTGTCAGCTCCGATACGGTCAGATACTGTTCTGCACTAAGCGACGATTCCATCACCAGCTCATCGTAGGACGGAAGCACTGCCGTATTGTATTTTGCAATCAGCGCCACCATCTCCCGTTCAATATGGGACAGTCCGATGATTTCATTTGACATGATAATATTATAGGAAGAATCCGCGACATTATTAAGGCTGATGTATTTTCCGACATCGTGCAGCATCACCGCCATCCGAAGCAGCAGCCGCTCGCGTTCTTTCATGCCGTGCATCTTTTTCGTCGCATCAAACATGGCAAGCGCCGTCATCTCCAGATTCTGGACGTGCGGCCGGTTTACGGCGTACCGTTTTCCGATATTTTTTGCCGCCATCAGAATATCATTTTCGAAATTATGACCGCCTTTCAGCAGTTTCATCTGCTCCGCATACTCGTATGCAATACCACGTGTCATATGCACGCCCGGAATCCAGATATGCTCCGCACCCATCATATCAATCAGACATTTATAAATCACAGCAGACGGATACATCAGTGAAGCGTTTTCCAGCGGAATACCAAGTTTTACGGCGAGCTCCATCGGTGACTGGCGGATAATTTTCTCATACCAGGTATTAAAGTTTTCGCGGGAAATGATTTTTGTAGTTTTTTCTTCAATGTTCTGATAAACACTGTCGGTGAAAACATCGCCGATCAGCATAATGTTTTCAATTTTACGGTCTTTCAGATACATCTTTTTAAAGCTTGATACTTCGTTCCAGATCAGCTCCTCGACCATCTCTTCGTAATGTTCCGTCTCACTCTGAATTCCGGCAAGACGCTCGCGGATGCGAAGACTTCCCATGCGGATGTTCTGTGTTGTGACAAGTGCATCCTTGTCGAACAGGGAAATCTGAAAACTGCCACCGTCAAGATCGAGAATCGCAGTTCCCTTTTCAATGATCTTGTTAAAATTGTCCTCCATCGCCGCGAGCGCTTTATAGCTAAGAAAACGCTGCTCCGAGTTGGAGAGAACCGTGACAGAAAGACCGGTCAACTGATGAATTTTTCCAAGGACATAGAGACTGTTCGACGCCTCACTGATCGCACTGGATGCCGTTGCACGGTAATCGTCCACGCGATAGCCTTCCATAATCCGCACAAAATCTGCGAGTACACGGCACAGCTCTTCTTCCATTTCCGGGCGAATTTTTCCCAGCGTGTACGTATCTTTTCCAAGCTCCATCCGGTGGCAGATCTTATCCACGCTCCGGATCCCCTGCTTTTTGGAGATCTCGAAAATCTCCAGAATGACGTCGTAGCTGCCGATATCAATGGCAGCAAATGTGGAATACTGCATATATGCTTTTCCTCCTTCTTTTTCAAAGGATATCCCAAAAAGCCCGCTCCCAATACCAAGCGGACTTTTTGACCTTTTTCTTTTTACTGTTTTCCGAGCAGATAATCGATAAACTGCTGTGCGGTACGGCCGGACAGACCGCCGTGGGACAGTTCCCATTTGTTCGCTTCTGCCAAAAGCTCTTCCTCACGCAGCGTCACGCCGTATCGTTCGGCCAGTGTGGAAACAATCTTCTGGAATTCTTTCTTATCCGGTGCACCAAAATAGATGCTGACGCCGAAACGGTATACCAAGGATAGTTTCTCCTGTACGGTGTCGGAAGTATGCATATCCTGTCTTGTTCCTTCTTTATCACTGTAATCCTCTTTAATCAGATGGCGACGATTGGAGGTTGCATAAATAAGAATATTGTCCGGACGTTTTTCCAGGCCTCCCTCAATGACAGCTTTCAGGTATTTGTACTCAATCTCAAACTCTTCAAAGGAAAGGTCATCCATGTAAATAATGAATTTATAATTTCTGTTTTTGATCTGTGCAATCAGCTCATTCAAATCCTGAAACTGATGCTTGTAAACCTCGATCATACGAAGTCCCTGATCGTAATATTCATTCAGGATGCCCTTGATGCTGGAGGATTTTCCGGTTCCGGCATCACCAAAAAGCAGACAGTTGTTTGCTTTCTTGCCCTCGACAAACGCTTTCGTGTTGTCGATCAGCTTCTGCTTTGGAATTTCGTAGCCGACAAGATCAGAAAGGCGCACATCCGGAATGTTGGTAATCGGGATAATCTCAACGTTCTCTCCTGTATGCGCAATACGAAATGCCTTGTGAAGTCCCAGTTTTCCCACTCCGAAATCTTTGTAAAACTGAACCATATCAGCCATAAATTCATCTGCGGATGCAGCCTTTGCCAGACGGATGGCCAGCTCACAGATACGATCCCGGACTTCTTTGTTGAACAGTTTATTCGGACTGTCCGTGTTCTCATAGGAACTGATGACAGAGGCATCGCCGGACTCAAAAATTTCATCAAAAACACAGATATCAAAATCAAACAGTTCTTTGAAACGGACAAAGTCGTGTTTTGCCATCTGGTTGATGCTTCCCTCTACTTTTCCGACAATCTCGCACGAGGTAGAGAATGCATTTTCTTTGTTTACCAGCAGATACGTCAGATAATCATGCCAGAGATTTCCGGAGAAGCCGTAGCGGTTTGCCATCTCGACAAGGCGGTTCAGTGCCTCATAAAACTGCGGCTCATATGCGCTCATATTCTCACGGAACCGGCGGTCCTTCAGGGAAATCTGAGCATTGACCAGTTTTTTGTAGGTCTCCACCAGTATCGTCATATCGCGCAGTACCTCCCCCTCTGCGAAATCGCGGTAAAGGATACATTCTTCTATTCTAATCATCTTTTGTCTCTTCCTTCCTGTCATTTTTCATTTTATTTATGCGAAAAGGCCGCTTGGTACGGCCCTCTCTTCTGGATTAATAATTTCCGAAAATCCGGAATTTCGCGGATTCTGCCTGCAATCCGCGCAGTGCGTTTTTGACTGCCGGATCGCTTAAGTTCCCCTCGAAATCCACGAAGAAACGGTACTCCCATTTCCGCTGCGGAATCGGGCGGGACTCGATTTTGGTCATGTTCAGATCGTTGTAAATAAAATGTGCCAGTGCGTTGTAAAGAGAACCGCTCTGATGCGGCAGTTCCATGCATACGCTGATTTTCTGTGCATCTTTTACAAAGCGTTTCTGCCCAGAAATGATAACAAAGCGTGTCGTATTTCCCTGGGCATCAAAAATACCTTCTTTTAAGATCTGCAGTCCGAAATGCTCTGCAGCGTACGGACTTCCGACGGCTGCCATCGTAAGATCACCGCTCTCGGATACTTCTTTTGCAGCGGCGGCTGTATTGAGACGCTCTTCCGTCTTCCAGTTTTCATTGGAATCCAGGAAACGGCGGCACTGCGCCAGTGCCTGCGGGTGGGAAATCACGGTACGGATGTCCTCAACTTTCGCACCCGGCAGTGCCATCAGCACATGCTCGACCGGCAGCTCCTGCTCGCCGACGATGTAGTGCGGGTATTCCACGAGAAGATCGTAAATGTCGGATACGATGCCTGCGGTGGAGTTCTCGATTGGAAGCACAGCGTAATCAGCCTCGCCCTTTGTGATCGCCTCCATCGCCTCTTTCCAGGTATCTACGTGGAAACTGGTGATCGTATCATCGAAAAATTCTTTCATGGCACCGAAGCTATAGGCGCCCTCCACACCCTGGAAGACAACTCTTCTGCCGTGCGTCGGGAGATGGTCAACCTGTGTGTAATCGGTCATCTCCTCGCCGCCGTTCTCGGTCAGCAGCTGATACTGGCGCTTCCGGCTGATCGACATGATCTGCTGGAACAGCTCCTGGATGCCTTTTGTATTGAATGCATTTGTTCCCTCGCCTGTCAGCTTTTCCAGCTTCTGGCGCTCGCGTTCCGCATCAAAAACGGCTTTTCCTGTCTCTATCTTGTACTGCGCAACCTCCGCCGTCAGCGCCATCCGGTGCTGGAACAGGCGGACGATCTCGTCATCGGTGACATCGATCTCGTCGCGGATTTTTCCTAAGTCTAGCATATCTGGTCCTCCTGATACTCTGCATTTGTTGCAGATATCAATATTTTACTCCATCTCCGTTTAATTTACAAGAAAAGATCTTCCGAAATTCGGCTTTTGTACAATCTTTTTCCTTTTTGACTGCTATTTCACTTTATTTTTTCACATTTCATATTACTCTGCTTTTCGACCTTTTTCCTGCCATTTTTTATCTTGCATTTATCCTGTTTTTGTGTTAAGGTGGAACACAGAAAAAATAAGTTACTGTTCACTCAGCAGGGAAACACCTGCTGTTTCGCTGCGTAAGAAAGTGATTCAGGCGTGAGCAGCCCTCCTTTTGCGAAGCAAAACTTTAAATGAGGGCTGCGAATGTTACAGTTCGCAGGGAACCTGTGAACGGTAACAAAAATAAGGATCTTCATAGGAGGTAATATATGCGACACTTAATGAGTCCCCTTGATTTCTCGGTCGAAGAACTGGACCAGTTAATGGATCTGGCGAATGATATTGAAAAGAGCCCGGAGAAATATGCACATGCCTGCGATGGCAAAAGACTTGCTACTTTATTTTATGAACCAAGCACACGCACCCGTCTCAGCTTTGAGGCTGCCATGATGAATCTTGGCGGTACTGTTCTTGGTTTTTCTTCTGCCAATTCTTCTTCCGCTTCCAAAGGCGAAAGCGTAGCCGACACCATCCGCGTGGTATCCTGCTTTGCAAACATTTGTGCCATGCGTCATCCGAAAGAAGGTGCTCCGCTCGTTGCATCGATGTACTCCCGTATTCCTGTGATCAACGCAGGTGATGGCGGACATCAGCATCCGACGCAGACTCTTACCGATCTTCTCACCATCCGTTCTTTAAAGGGTCGCCTGAACAATCTTACCATCGGCTTCTGCGGTGATCTTAAATTCGGCAGAACGGTTCATTCCCTGATTGAAGCGCTGGTTCGTTATACCGGCATTAAAATTGTATTAATCTCCCCGGAGGAGCTTCGTCTCCCGGATTACATCCGTGATGATGTGCTGCGGGCGAACAATGTTCCGTTTGAGGAAGTTATTAAAATGGAAGATGTTCTCCCGAAGCTGGATGTCCTTTATATGACCCGTGTCCAGAAAGAACGTTTCTTCAACGAGGATGATTACATCCGCATGAAGGATTTCTATATTCTGGATCAGTCCAAAATGGATCTTGCTTCTCCGGAAATGCTGGTTCTGCATCCGCTGCCGCGTGTCAATGAGATCTCCGTTGACGTGGATAACGACCCGCGCGCTGCTTACTTTAAACAGGTTCAGTACGGTGTTTATGCACGTATGGCCCTGATTCTGACGCTGCTGAACATCAAAGTCGATTAAGAAAGGAGCATCTTTCGCTATGCTGAACGTAGGACGTATTGAAGAGGGCTTCGTGCTCGACCATATTAAAGCAGGAAAGGCTATGACCATTTACCATGATCTGGGACTGGACAAGCTGGACTGTACCGTAGCCATTATTAAAAATGCCAAAAGTGAAAAAATGGGAAAAAAGGACATTCTGAAAGTTGAGTGTTCGGTTGATAAGATGGATCTTGACATCTTAGGCTTTATCGATCACAATATTACTGTCAATGTCATTAAAGACGGCGAAATTACGGAGAAAAAAGAACTTCATCTGCCGAAACAGGTAGTTGATGTTATCAAATGCAAAAATCCGCGCTGTATCACCTCCATTGAGCAGGGATTAAAACATGTCTTTATCCTGGCTGACCCGGAAAAAGAAGTTTACCGTTGCAAATACTGTGATGAGAAGTATACAGGAAACAGAAATAAATAAGAGCTGTACGGCAAAGCGCCCGGAACCACGTTCGGTTTCGGGCGCTTTCTTTTATCTTTCCTATGCAGTTTTTGCTTCTTTCGAACCCAAGCACACAATCAGCCAGCCGATGAAGGCCGCAAGAGATGCGCAGATCAGCATCGCGCCAACACCGGCTGCATCGATAAGCCAGCCGCCAAACAGGGAGCTCATTACATTTCCTGCGGTGATGGTCATCGCCATATATGCCTGTCCTTTAATCGAATCCTGCGGCTCCATGATGCCGTTCACGTAATAGACGCAGGCGACGTTGATCAGCGCCCAGCCGAACATCTGGAACGGCTGAGCAGCGTAGTATGTCGGAATATTAAAGGCCAGGAAGGTTCCTATGCTTTTCAGGACAAAAAACAGGCCGGAGAGGCGGAACCAGAAAACACTGCTCTTCTTTTTCAGCAGATAGCCGAACAGAAACATCGTTGGCAGCTCGGAAACCGCAGAGATGGTCATCGCATTTCCCATCTCACCGCTGCCACCACCTTTTGCCATTGCAATCTGATAATTGAAGCTGTTAATCAGGCTATGTGACATAAAGATCAGAATGCAGCCAAGCAGTACTACCGCGAAGGACGGATACCGTTTCAGAAAATCGACCGGACCGGCTGCTCCTGTCTCTTCTTTTTCTGCTTCTGCTTTTTTTCTGTCCTTTTTAAATGGAAAACGAAATACACAGGCGAGAAAAAGAATGGTCAGCGCGATAGCCCAGATCGAAATCATGTCTGCTCCAAAGGATGCGGTCAGCCGGCCGAGCAGCCATGATGCAATCGCATATGCAACGGAACCCATGCCGCGCCCGATTCCGTAATCAAGTTCCTCTCCCTGGCGGATCGTCTCCATACCAAGAGAATTAACGAACGGAATCATCAGCATCAGCATCGTAATGCTTGCGCCGTACAGCAGTGTCCTTACCACCATAGAACTGCTTTCTGCCGTTGCAGCAAGGGAAATGACAAGAACAAACTGAATCAGGTTCGCTCCAAGGAGCATTGTTCGTACGGACGGGCTTTCCGGCCGATCTGCGTAGGATGCCAGCGCAGGCTGCAGAACCGCTGACACGATACAGCCAACTGCCGTCAGAAGGCCGATTTGTGTGTTTGTGAAGCCTTTTTCAAGAAGATAGACGCTGGCATACCCCATCAGTGCCGCGTATCCCATCCAGTAGCAGCCCTGAATCGTGCCATAGCGCACGGACAGGTGTTTTTTCATGTTTTTGTCCCCCTTTTTCTACAACTTTTCCCTTATCGTAGCGTATTCTACAGAAAATAGCAACTCAAAATCAGCAATAAAACTATTTAGATTTTTTTCGAAATGCTTATTGACTTTTCGCTTCCCCTGTGATAAAAAAGTATTTAGATGAATTTCTAATTAGATTGCATTCATACTAATGTACTCGCGGAGTCTTTCTGTGCTTGATTTTGTGAGATGATTTTTTGTCAGTTGTGCCCAAATTTCTGAGGCGTACGCGGTGCGTACGTTGATGAAATTCGGGTGCAACTGGCGGAAAATCAGCCGCAAAAGCAAGTGCAGAAAGACTCCGAGAGTACATACTACTGGAAAGGAGGTTTCCGTGGCATTCGCAGAAACGTTTAAAGCTCTCTCCGATCCTGTCCGGCGAAGGATTCTGGAGCTTCTGAAAAACGAAAGACTTTCTGCCGGGGAGATCGGATCGCACTTTGATATGACAGGTGCAACCATCTCCTACCATCTCGGTATTCTGAAAAAAGCAGACCTTGTGCTGGAATCCCGGGAGAAAAATTTTATTTATTATGAACTCAACACTTCCGTCCTGGAAGAAATCATGCTCTGGATTTCAGAGCTCAAAGGAGGCACTTCTGATGTGGAAAAAATATAAAACAACACTGATTCTGACAACACTCATTTCTCTTTTTCCGATGGTGATCGGACTTCTGCTCTGGAATCGCATGCCGGACACCATTGCCACCCATTTTGGCACAAACAATGTTCCAAACGGCTGGAGCAGCAAAACGATGGCAGTGATCGGTATTCCTCTGTTTCTTGCCGCTCTGCAGATTTTTACCGCTGTTCTCACTTTTTCTGATCCGAAGCGGCAGAACATCGGCCCGAAGATGATCCGTCTTGTTCTGTGGATCATACCTGTAACCTCCCTGATAATCTGCTGCTCCATCTACGCAAACGCAGTCGGCATCGCAGTTGATATCGGTTTTGTTAGCAATGGGATTGTCGGCCTTCTCTTTATTCTCATCGGCAATTACATGCCAAAATGCAAACAGAACTACACAACCGGCATCAAGGTTCCATGGACCCTTCACAGTCAGGAAAACTGGAACCGCACTCACCGCCTCGCCGGCTGGGTTTGGATCATCGGCGGCGTTGCCATGATCGTAAACAGCTTTCTGCAGCTTGAATGGATTTTATTTCTCACGATCGCAGCGCTGGTTTTGATTCCGATCGGATATTCCTTTCTCCTGTTTCAGAAAGGAATCTAAACCCGGAGAATTTTTTATAAGAAAATTCAACGAAGTTTCCTGTTTAAAAAAGCTTCTGTTCTTCCCTTTTTCCGGGAGGAACAGAAGCTTTTTTATTTCGCGATTTTTATATCTATAAGGAAATGATTCCTATTTTTATACTTATTCTACTGGATGCAGATTTTTCAATGATACATCAAGAATCGGTGCAGAATGCGTCAGTGCACCGCTGGAAACATAGTCTACGCCGGTGTCGAGGATCGTGGCGATATTTTCTTTTGTCACATTTCCGGAGCACTCGGTTTTTGCTCTGCCGTTGATGACGGCTACCGCCTCTTTCATCTGTGCTGGAGTCATATTGTCGAGCATGATAATGTCGGCACCTGCATCTGCTGCTTCGCGGACCATATCAATATTTTCGCACTCGACTTCAATCTTGCGCACAAACGGAGCATAATCACGTGCCATCTCGATCGCTTTTGTGACACTGCCTGCAGCTCCGATATGATTGTCCTTTAACAGAACGCCGTCGGACAGATTATAGCGGTGATTCTGGCCGCCGCCGATTTTGACTGCATATTTTTCAAAAATACGCATATTCGGGGTCGTTTTTCTGGTATCGAGAAGGGTCGTTTTGGAACCTTCGAGCAGCTTCGCAACGCTTCTCGTATACGTTGCGATTCCGCTCATCCGCTGCAGATAATTGAGCGCGGTTCTCTCACCGGACAGCAGAACACGGATATCGCCGTTTACGGTTGCGAGCAGATCGCCTTTTTTGACTTCATCTCCGTCTTTCACATACGGAATAATCTCGGTTTTCTCATCGAGCAGAGTAAATACTCTTGCAAATACTTCCATACCGGCAATGATGCCGTCCTGTTTGCAGAGAAGCTGTACCGTTCCCTGGCAGGCTTCTGGCATGACAGCATTCGTGGTTACATCTTCACTGGAGATATCTTCCTGCAGCGCCAACAGCAGCAGATTATCCACATTTAGTGTTCTTGTGATTGGATTCATATTTGTCTTCCTTTCTGATCGCATCCCAGATGCTCTCTTTGCAGCGTTCTGCATATTCTTCCATATCCTGGTAATCTTCTTTTCTAATATCGTACCGTTTTGCAAGGAGCTTCCATTCATCTTCCTTCGGCTCCGTTGCCGTTTCTTTGCGGTCTGCGTTCTCTACAAGACCCTCTGCGGCCCATTCGGCAGCCATCTTCTTTGCCGCGCGCTCTGCGAATACAAGGCTCTCCAGCAGAGAATTGCTTGCCAGACGGTTTGCACCGTGCACGCCGTTGCAGCTCGTCTCACCTGCTGCATACAGATGATCCATCGTCGTTTCGCTATTGCTGTCTACCTTGACGCCACCCATAAAGTAATGCTGGGCCGGTACAACCGGGATCGGTTCTTTTGTGATATCATATCCCTCTTCCAGGCATTTCTGGTAAATATTCGGGAACCGTTCTTTTACATCGAGCGGAATCGTTTTCAGAGAAAGCCATACGTGCTTCGTGTGGTCCTTTTCCATCTGGCGGTGGATCTCACGGGATACCACGTCACGCGGCTGCAGTTCATCGGTGAAACGCTCGCCATTTTTATCGAGCAGTACAGCGCCCTCTCCGCGGACAGATTCGGAAATCAGGAAACGGCGGCCTTTCTTTTGGGAATACAGCGTTGTTGGGTGAATCTGTACGTAATTGACATTTTTCAGCGCTACGTTCCTGTGAATTGCAATTGCAAGTGCATCTCCTGTCAGATGCGGGAAGTTCGTGGAATTATCGTAAATTCCGCCGATACCGCCGCATGCCCAGATCACATCCCTGGCATAAACCGGAATCAGCTTTCCTTCTTCATCCCGGATCAAAACACCCTCACAGACATTTTTGCAGGAAAGAATATCACACATTTCCGTGTGCGCAAGAAGCGTCACGTTCGGCAGCTTTTTTACCTGCGCGAGAAGCTTGCTCGTAATCTCCTTTCCGGTTACATCGTCGTGGAACAAGATGCGATTGGTAGAATGTGCGCCTTCTTTCGTATAGCAGAGTTCCCCGTTTTCATCGCGGCGGAAATCCACACCCCAGGCAATGAGCTGATTGATAACATTTCGGGAAGAACGGATCATAATGTCGACGGATTCCGGCGTATTTTCGTAGTGCCCGGCATGCATCGTATCTTCATAGAACGCATCGTAATCGCTCTCGTTTTTCAGAACACAGATACCGCCCTGTGCGAGGAAGGAGTCGCTGTCCTCGGTATCTGCTTTTGTTATCATCAGAATATCGGCTTCCTGGGGCAGATGAAGTGCCGCAAAACATCCTGCCACACCGCATCCTACAATCACTGCATCATAATACTTTTTCATTTCATTTCCTCTTTTCCGCTTCTGCGTTCTGCTTATTTTGTTACTTTGCAAGCTCGAGCATTCTTAACAGCGGCGCATGTGCGTCTGAAATTTCCTGTTCGCTTAACAGAACTTCATTCTCCTCATTTTCCAGTGCTTCTATTAATTTGTCCAATGTCACTTTTTTCATATTTGGGCAGATCTGCGTATTTCCCACTGCATAAAACTTCTTATCCGGGCAGCGCTTTTTCAGCTCTGCGAAAACGCCAAGCTCGGTTGCAACGAGAAACTCGGTATTTTTACTTGCCTCGGCATATTTGATGATGCCTGCGGTGCTTCCGACGTAATCGGCAAGTGCAACGACTTCACTTCTGCACTCCGGGTGAACGAGAAGCTTTGCCTGCGGACGCGCTTCCTTTGCAGCCTTTGCAGCTTCCGGACGGATGGCAGCATGTACGTGACAGAAACCGTCATTTAAGATGATATGTTTCTCCGGCACCTGCTCAGCCACATAGGTACCAAGATGCTCGTCTGGGATAAAGAAGATGTCGTGGTTCGGCAGTTCTTTTACAATTTTTACTGCATTGGAGGATGTGACACAGACGTCGGAATGACTTTTTAATTCCGCGGTGGAATTGACATAGCATACGACAGCCACATCCGGGTACTCTTTCCGGACTTCCTCGATTTTTTCAATCGCTGCCATGTGAGCCATCGGGCAGTCGGCATGCAGATCCGGGAGCAGTACTTTTTTGCCCGGGTTTAAGATTTTGGCGCTCTCACCCATGAAACGAACGCCGCAGAGAACGATAACACTGGCGTCCACTTTCGTCGCCACGTCGCTTAAGTAATACGAATCTCCGATGTAATCGGCAATTTCCTGCACTTCATCCGGCACGTAATAGTGTGCCATGATGACGGCGTTTTTTTCTTTCTTTAATGCTTCCAGCTTTTCTCTTCTGGTATCCATTGGTTTTGTTTCCTTCCTATTTTTACTATCACGATTCAGAACCCTGAATCATGATATTTTTTTAACACTTTAGCGCTTAGTATACCACAACTTTTGTCATGTGACAAGACAGTTGTAATATCCATTGTCCATTTTTTTCTTTCCTGCCTTTCCCTTCCCTGTGGTCTATCATAGGAAGTACTTGTCTAAGATATAAAAATCTGTGACGCAGTAATTCACGTTCTGCAGCGCTGAAGTTTGCATTATTTTCTGGGATTGCTATAAAAACACCCGGAAGTTTGACGGTTGAATAATGATCCACAAAAAAAACGGCCACAATACCCATATTTACTGGGTTTGTAACCGTTTTATCACCTTACAGCTTCAAAGATGGGATTCTATCATTTCACCTCTGATATGTCACTATTTACCATTTCTTCCGCCGTATATTCTTCTATTTCTGTCTTTGTCACCTGTTTGATCTGCTTTTTTTTCAGATGCAGATATACGAATTCCCGAAAAATAGTATAGAACACGGAAAGCAACGGAATGAAAACAAGCATACCTACAATTCCCATAAGGTTTCCGCCGATCGTAACTGCTGCAAGAACCCAAATCGATGGAAGCCCTACAGACTCACCCACAACATGAGGATAGATCAGATTTCCCTCGATCTGCTGCAGCACCAGAAATACTATAATAAATAAAATTGCCTGTTTCGGATTTACCATAAAGATCAAAAAGCTTCCCACTGCACACCCGATGAAGGCTCCGAAAATCGGGATCAATGCCGTAAACGCAATTAAAACTCCGATCAAAAGTGCATATGGCATCCTCAAAATGCTCAATATAACAACAAACATACCGCCAAGGATCACGGCTTCCAGACACTGACCTGTAAGAAAATTTGCAAATGTCCGATAGGTCAGAGAGCAGACTTTAAAAAAAACATCTGCTTTTTCCTTTGGAAGAAAAGCGAAAAATACTTTTCGAATCTGCACCTGCAGCGTTTCCTTCTGAAAAAGGACATAACAGGCAAATGAAAATGCAACAAAAAAGGCTGCCAATCCACTAACTATGGAACCCACTGCTGACATTGTGATATTCATCATATTTCCTGCACCATTTCCGAGTAGGCTTATCCCCCACTTGATCGCCTGATCCGGATTAAACTGTACCTGATCTACAAGCTTCATGATTTCCTGGTTATTATGGGAAAACTCCCGGATCCAGCTTTGCATCTGTGGAATAAAATCAGCGATACTCCTCATCAGGGTTCCTATTGTCCGCGTAAGCTGCGGAATCACACCAAACATCACCAGTACAATCACGCCAACCGCAAATACGATCGTGAGGAACAGGCTTATCGGTCTTGCCAGTTTTTCGACTATCTTATCTTCTTTTTTTGCCCTTCCAAAAATTTTCTTTTCCAAAAAGCTCATTGGCACGTTGGTCACAAATGCGATCGCTCCGCCAAGTACAAATGGAAATACGATCCCCCATATTGCTTTCAACACATCGAGTACCACATTAAACTTCCACAGTGCGACCACAAGAAATGCTGTAAACACAATAAGTTCCCGGATTTTTTTTACAGATTTTTTACTTATATCCACTATCATTCTCCTCTTTTTCTTAATTTCATGCGTATCCATTTAAGCAACTGAATAATCGGAAGACTTGCAAACGCAAATTTTCAAACTTAAATTACTCCCCTTTATTAGACCTAATCGTATAACAGAATCGGTACCTCTGTCAAGATTTTTGAAATTATATTTAAAGTGTAAAAAGATATAGTCGCTATTTTCTTTCTTGCCTTTTCCCTTCCCTATGGTCTATAATAAAAAGTACTTGTCTAAGATACGAAATTGCTGATAAAGGAGCATTCTATATGAACAAAAAGGAAATTGCTGAAATTAAAAAACTGTTTACCCCATCCCACTGTGCGATCACGCGAATCTGCGGATGCTATGTGGATGCGGAAAAGAATATTAAGACAAAATTAAAAGAAGCGTTTCTCTCTCTCGAAGAGGAAGAAATGTTTAAGTATTTTAAGATTTTTAAAAGCACCCTCTCCGGTACCATCGGAAAGAATCTGCTGAATATGGAGTTCCCGCTCTCCCAGGAAAGTGAGGGCGGCACACAGGAGTTTCTCTTAAAACTCCGCAACAGTGAGCTGAAGAACGAAGCGCTGATTGATGAATTTTATGAAAAGGTGATGGCGGATTATCTCTATCCGGAAAACTACTATATTATTCTGATCCATGGTGCCTACGATGTACCGGGACGCGCTTCGGATAATCTGGATATGGACGATGCTTCCGATTACGTCTATGAATTTATCCTCTGCAGCATCTGCCCGGTAAAACTCGACAAACCGGGCCTCTGCTACAATGTGTCCCACAATACGATTGAAAACCGCGTGCAGGACTGGGTGGTCGGCGCACCGGAAAACGGTTTTCTCTTCCCGGCCTTCACAGACCGCAACACGGATATCCACAATCTGCTGTATTTCACGAAAAACGCAGAGATGGATCAGCCGGACTTTCTCGACCACTTCCTGGGCTGTCAGGCGCCACTCTCCGCGAAATCTCAGAAAGAAACGTTTCAGTCTATTATAGAAGAAACTCTCGATTCCGCCTGTGATTTTTCTACTGTTATGACCATTCAGGAGAACTTAAATACCATGATTGAAGAGCGGAAAGACGATCCGGAACCGGTGGTGCTCGATAAACACGAGGTAAAACGTCTGCTCGCCAGCAGCGGCGTACCGAATGAACAGCTTGACGAGTTCGACGAGAAGTACGAATCCATTGCGGATGAGAAAGCAAGCTTCGTTGCCTCGAACGTGGCCAGTACACGGAACTACGAGATCCGCACCCCGGATGTTATCATCAAAGTCAGCCCGGAAAAGGCCCAGCTCATCGAAACCCGTACGATCGACGGAACACCGTATATTCTGATCGAGGCAGCCGATGAAGTGGAAATCAACGGAATTCTTTTAAAACCGTCACGGCCATCCGATGCGGATGATACCGAATTTTAACAGCCAAATGACAGCGAGTCTTTCTCATTGTCCGAAAAAAAAAGCGGCAGTCCCAGACAAAAGGGCTGCCGCTTTTTCTTCCTTTTATTTATGCTTAGCAGAGTGCTTTTCCAAGTGCAATGCATGCTGCCTCAGCTTCATCATCTGGCGCGTCTGCGCAGATCACGCTGTCGCATACCAGCTCGGCGCCATCATTTTTGCAGCTTTCTTCCCAGGTGCGCATCCACTCGCCGTCTCCCCATCCATAGGAACCGAACAGAGCGATTTTCTTTCCGGAGAGTTTGGATTCACATGCGGAGAACATTGGCTCGAACTCGGTATCTTCCAGCTCTTCTGCCCCCATAGCCGGGCATCCGAAAGCGATTGCATCGTATGCATCTACATCATCCGCAGAGAAATCTGCGCAAGTCAGAACAGAAACTTCTGCGCCTGCCTCCTTTGCTCCCTCTGCTACTTTCTGTGCCATCATTTCTGTGTTGCCGGTTCCACTCCAATAAACTACTGCTACTTTGCTCATGTTTCAAATCCTTCTTTCTTTATTTTCTGATTCCGGGGGATTTTTCTTTCCCCGATCCTACTGCCCTTTTTATGGTATGCAGGATTTTATGTTAAACAGCTACGGTGAGCTGTAAAACGCTTCTTCCCTGCTTCCAGAGACGCAGATACACGTTTCTGCATTTCTGATAGCGCTGAAATGTTTTCTGTGTTTCGCACTCATTGCAATAGACCTTCCAGCATCCCTTGCATTTATAATTGTGGCCTTTGTTCTCAATAAAACCGATCACATCACCGAGCGGATAGTTGAGAAACACACCGATCTCATGCGGAAATCCTTCTTTACACTCTGCTACCCGGGTTTTCAGGCGATTCAGTGCATAGGCAATGTCTGTATTTTCATATCCATAGGATTTTAAAAACGCTGCATTCTCCGGATTTTCCAGCTCCTTCTGGAGAAGCCCTTCACGGTACACATAGACCAGTGCTCTCGTCTCATGCTCCCGCAATACAAAGATGTGAATTCCTTTTGGTTCCAGACAGGCACTCCAGTATGAAATCTGATCTTCCAGTTCTTCTTTGGATGAAAATGTCATATTACATAAATTTGCGGCTTTGATGGAAGCCAGCGTTGCCGAACAGTGTTCGATCAGAAATCTCTCAATCATGCCTTTTACGTCTCCTTCTTACATTGCTGCTGCGCAGTGCTCATCTAATACCGAGCGAAGTGCGGTGGCACTGCTGGTATGGATTCTTGCGATCGGAATATTGTTTTTCTTTGCTTCCTGGGAAGCAGTGATGACCATTTTGTGGGATACGGTGTTGGTAAAGAGAATCATCAGATCCGGATTCCCGATTTTTTTCTTAACGGAGCCATGCTCTTTCGGGAACACCTTTGCTTTACATCCATAGTCTTTACAGATATCTGTATATTGACACACCATTCTTTCATTTCCACCGATAATTACGACACTCATCTTCTCTACCTGCCTTTCTGTTGTTATCTTATGCTACTTGAAATTAGTTTATTCTAACTCCTGTGTTTTAAGAAAGAATCCCTCTACCGGGATCCCGTATGATTTTTGGTTTTATCCGTTGTACTTTAGTTAGCTGTATCTAACTGTTGGGTATATCATACCGTTTTTGTCGGATTTTGTCAAGGATATCCTGCAAATTTTTCCGGCTTTTCTTGAGAAAATTGTATCATTTTCTTTTTCACATCACGCTGGTGAAAGAATATTCGCAATGGAAGCAGAGACTTTCCCTGCCTTTGTTAAAAAGCCGCTGGAATCTTAAGAAGGAGACTCCAGCGGCTTTCCCGTTGCTATTCTGTTCTGTTTTTTATACCGGCTCGTCCAGCAGGTTGCCCATACTCTTTAAGCCAATGTAAAGAGTAGATGTATTGTGAAGCAGTGCGGAAGTGGTTGGCTGTAAAATGCCGCCCACGCCGAGCAGAATCAGTCCGGCATTGAACGTAACGATAAAGCGGTAATTCTTATGAATCCGTTTCATCAGACGGTTGCTCAGCATACGAAGCACCAGAATTTCTGCCAGATCGTCTGCGGCAACGGTGATATCCGCGATCTCACGCGCAATCTCTGCGCCCTCGCTGATGGCGATTCCAACGTCTGCGGCAGAAAGTGCCGGTGAATCGTTAATACCGTCACCGATCATAATGACTTTACGTCCCTCTACTTTTTCTTTCTCCACAAAGTTTGCCTTATCCTCCGGTAGTACCTCAGCATAGTACTCGTCCACGCCGACCTTCTTCGCGATCGCTTTTGCCGTGCGCTCGCTGTCTCCGGTCATCATGACGATCTTTTTCAGACCTGTTTTTTTCAGCTGACGGATAATTTCGGCCGCCTCCGGACGAAGCGGATCCTCAATGCAGATAACTGCTGCAAGTACACCTTCTAAGGCAAGATAGAGATGAGAATACTCCTCCGGCAGATGACGGAACTTCTCTTCCATTCCTTCCGGAATGATACTATTCTCATCCTCAAATACGAAGTGATAACTTCCAATAATCGCTTTTTTGCCATTGATCGTTGTAGAAATACCGTGTGCAACGATATATTCTACTTTGGAGTGCATCTCCTCGTGATCCAGATATTTCTCTCTTGCCGCGTCTACTACGGCTTTTGCCATGGAATGCGGAAAATGCTCTTCCAGGCAGGCTGCGATGCGCAGAAGCTCATCCGGGCTCTTTGTTTCGCTGAAGGATACCACCTCTGCTACGGTCGGCTGCGCTTTTGTCAGTGTTCCGGTCTTATCGAAAACGATCGTATCCGCTTCCGCCACAGCCTCCAGGAATTTGCCGCCCTTTACGGTGATCTTGTGCTGGTTTGCCTCGCGGATTGCAGAGAGAACGGAAATCGGCATGGCAAGTTTTAACGCACAGGAGAAGTCTACCATCAGAATAGAGAGTGCTTTCGTTGCATTTCTGGTCAGAAGATACGTCAACGCCGTTCCACCAAGGGAATACGGTACAAGACGGTCTGCCAGATGCTCTGCCTTGCTCTCCAGTCCGGATTTCAGTTTCTCGGACTCTTCGATCATCGCGGTAATCTTCTCGTAACGGCTGGATCCGCCGGTCTGCTTCACAAGAATGGTAAGCTCGCCCTCCTCAAGAACCGTTCCCGCATAGACAACGGAACCTAAGGTACGGCGTACCGGAACAGATTCTCCGGTCAGAGAAGCCTGGTTTACCATACCCTCGCCGTTGGATACCTCGCCGTCGAATGGAATCAGATTTCCCATATGTACGACAATCTCGTCGCCCGCAACAATTTTTTCAGACGGAACGAGAATTTCCTGGCCGTCTTTTTTCAGCCATACCTTTCCGACGTTCAGCGACATGCTGCGTGCCAGATCTCCGACGGATTTTTTATGCGTCCATTCCTCAAGCAGCTCTCCTACGCCGAGCAGGAACATGACAGAGCCTGCGGTTCCATAGTCGCCGCGGAGCATCGAAACACCGATTGCGGTTGCATCAAGAACCGGAACTTCGATCTTTCCCTGTGCCAGTGTCTGGATTCCTTTCCAGATATATTTTACGGAAACAACCGTAGTATAGATGGCACGGATCGGTGCCGGAAGAAGCCATTTTCTTCCAAAGTGGTAAATCACTTTGCTGATCAGCTTTTCCTGATATTCGTTGTTTAACGCTCTGCCGGAGCTCTCAAGCAGTCCGGTCGGCAGCTCTACTTCCTCGTAGTGGAAGAGCTGTATCATCCGAATCACAGCGGCTCGTTCTCCCTCGTAACAGATCACGGCATCGCCGGTTCTGTCATATACCTTCGCGAAAGATACCTGGTTCTGATTCTGCAGATAGTACAGCAGTGTCTCTGCCTGTACGGAGGACATGCGCTTCTGTGCCAGATGGATTCGGATTCTGCCTCTGCTTTCGTGTTTAATATAAAATTTCAAATCTTATGCCTCCTAGAAAAACACCTGCAGAGAATTCTGCAGGCGCTTCGTTTTTTCCGTATGAATACGACGTAAATCAGATGTTGCTGTGTACAGCTTATGCCTCAACCGTATCCTCTGCTTCTGCTTCAACAGCTTCCTCTGCTGTCTCTTCAGCTACATCCTCTACTGCCTCTTCTGCTGCTTCACGCTCTTCGTTGATCTGTTTTGCGTCAGCATAGATGTCCTCCGCATTCTCCTGGATGGTCGTTACCGTATCCATAACAACTTTCTTTGCACGAAGAACAGCTGCGGTGCAGTTGGTGTAAAGTTTTTTCGCATCCTTGCTGGACAGTGCTTTGATACCTGCTGTTCCGAATAATACTCCTGCTGCGAAAAGTCCTGGATGTTTTAAATCTTTGATTGTCATATTACATTTCCTCCTATTGTTAAAATAAATTTTTCCTGAATTTTACATCTTCCCCCGCTGTGGTTCACAGTATAGCACTCACCTGCTCGGTTAGACAATACGTACAGTTCTTTTTGATAATTATTTTCATTAAAACAGGGAAAACGGAAGGAATTTTCACCCGTTTTCCCCGTTTTTCAGCCTTCCACCGCTGAAACAATCACATTTTCAATATCCTGATTCTGAATATAGCCCTTTGCCTTCAGTCCGGATTTCATCACGTCCATCCACATCTCTCCGCTTAAGCGGCAGATGGTATGATCGCTCAGTTCTACGGTACAGCCCTGATCTTTGAAGCATTCTTCTCCACAGGCAATCTTGTAAAAATTTTTGCGGCTGATTGCACCGATGCTCTCCAGTGTATTCACCATGCGATACACCGTAGCAGGCCCGATGCTGCTGTCTTTCTGCAGAGCTTTATAGTAAATTTCTTTACAGCAGGAGCACTCCTCTTCCAGGATAATATCGAGCAGAATCCGTCTCTGTCTGGTTATTCTGCATCCCTGTTCCCGGAGCTTCTGAATAATCAGTTCTCGCTTCATCTGTGTTCTGTGATAATTTCTGGCTTCATGCTTTGTCTGTTCCTGCGGCATACGTTCTACCTCCTGATGATGATTCCTGTCCTGTCAGTCGCAATGTCCCTTGCACTGCCCGCAGTTACCACCACAGCTTCCCTTGCCACTTTTTTTATCTTTAATCATACTGCGTACTGCAAGTCCTACCAGACCAACAACGACTACAAGTGTGATAAAAGTTCCCATAGAAACAACTCCTTTCTTTTCAAAAGAGTCCGCATCCTGCAGCGGATGCCGGATACGGACTCTTCATCAGATACATGTTCTCTATCTGTCACAGCAATTATTTGCTGAACATTTTGTTGGTGGAAACGCTCAGAGTTGCGCTCTCTTTGTAAGGTCTTACCAGCAGATATACAAATCCAATGATGAGCAGAACAGCAACTACCGTTCCGATTCCAAAACCGCCGCCGATGAACAGGTTACCGATCTGATAAATGCACAGGGATACAACATAGGCAAGCAGTGTCTGATATCCGATTGCAGTAAAAAACCATTTGGTATTGTTCATCTCACGTTTGATTGCACCCATTGCTGCGAAGCACGGTGCGCACAGAAGGTTGAATACCAGGAAGGAATAAGCTGCTACCGTAGATAAGCTTCCTGCGAGCTGTCCCCAGATCTCGGCACCGTCTTCTGCAACTTCACCAAAGCCGAACAGGATACCGAAGGTACCAACAACGTTCTCTTTTGCGATCAATCCGGAAACAGCTGCAACAGCCATCTTCCAGTCGCCCCATCCAAGAGGTGCAAACAGAGGAGCGATCACGCTTCCGATGGAAGCCAGGATACTGTCATTTAACTGCTCAGCTTCCAGCATTCCGAAGGATCCGTCAACCCATCCGAAGTTCATCAGGAACCACAGAACGATGGTAGACATCAGGATGATCGTACCGGCTTTTTTGATGAAAGACCAGCCACGCTCCCACATGCTGCGGAGAACGTTGCTTACCGTCGGCCAGTGGTAAGCCGGAAGCTCCATAACAAACGGAGCCGGATCGCCAGCGAACAGTTTTGTTTTTTTCAGGATGATACCGGAGCAGATGATTGCTGCGATACCAACGAAGTAAGCACTTGGTGCAACCCAGGAAGCTCCATTAAACAGAGCGCCTGCGATCAGGGCGATGATTGGAAGTTTTGCTCCACAAGGTACAAACGTTGTTGTCATGATGGTCATTTTACGGTCACGGTCATTCTCGATGGTACGGGAAGCCATGATACCAGGAACACCGCAACCACTTCCGATCAGCATCGGAATGAAGGATTTTCCGGAAAGTCCAAATTTACGGAAGATACGGTCCATGATGAATGCAACACGCGCCATGTAACCGCAGGACTCCAGAAATGCCAGGAACAGGAACAGTACCAGCATCTGCGGTACGAATCCAAGTACGGCACCAACACCGGCAACAATACCATCCAGGATCAGACCCTGCAGCCAGTCAGCGCAGTGGATCGCGTTCAGCAGATTTTCAATGGCCGGCGGAATGATCTCTCCAAAGAGTACATCGTTGGTCCAGTCCGTTACAAAAGTACCTACTGTTGTGACAGATACATAATATACAACCCACATAACAACTGCAAAGATCGGAAGTGCCAGCCAGCGGTTAGTTACGATCCGGTCGATCTTATCCGATGTTGTCATGGCGTTTTTCTTGTTCTTTGTGACACAGTCACCGATGATGCTGGAAATATAAACGTAACGCTCGTTTGTAATAATACTCTCGGTATCGTCATCAAATTTGTCTTCCAGCTGTTTGATCTCGGCAGATACATCCGGAACGGATTTCATCTGCTCTGTGATCTTATCATCTTTCTCCAGAAGTTTGATTGCAAAGAAGCGTTTCTGCTCATTTACAATATCACTTCCGAGTTTGCTCTCAACGGTGCGGATGACTGCCTCCACATCCTTGTCAAACTCATGAACTGGTACAGCAGCACCTTTTTTCTGTGCAATCTGCACTGCTTTATCAGCAGCTTCTTTGATTCCGGTTCCTTTCAGCGCAGAGATGGTTACAACTTCACAGCCCAGCTTTTTCGCCAGTTTGTCGATATGTATTTTGTCTCCGTTCTTTTCAACAATATCCATCATATTGACAGCCATGATCACCGGAATACCAAGTTCCATGATCTGTGTGGACAGATACAGGTTACGCTCAATGTTGGTACCATCTACGATGTTCAGAATCGCATCTGGTCTTTCATTAATCAGGTAATTTCTGGCTACCACTTCCTCCAGTGTATACGGAGATAAAGAATAGATACCCGGAAGGTCCATGATGGTGACATCTTTGTGGCCTTTGAGCTTTCCTTCTTTTTTCTCGACGGTTACACCTGGCCAGTTTCCTACGAACTGGTTGGAGCCTGTCAGTGCATTGAACAATGTTGTCTTACCGCAGTTCGGGTTTCCTGCGAGTGCAATCTTAATTGCCATTTTTTCCATGCCCCTCTTTCTTTGATTTTTACTGATTTTAATAACTTCACAAGCCTTACCAATATTGGCTACAGCTTGCTTTTGTTAGCATCCGCTAACAAGCAGGCAAAAAAAATTTACTCTACTTCAATCATTTCGGCATCTGCTTTTCTTAAGGATAATTCGTATCCTCTGACGGTTACTTCGACCGGATCGCCGAGCGGAGCAACTTTGCGCACGAATACGTCAACACCCTTGGTGATTCCCATATCCATGATTCTTCTTTTGACCGGACCGGAGCCGTTGAGTTTTACAACTTTAACGGTTTCTCCTACGGAAGTCTCTTTTAAAGTCTTCATCTTCTCTCCTTCTTTCCTATCAAATCAGGATTTTGGCTGCCATATCTTTTCCAACGGCCACCCTGGAATCTTTCACATTCACGATGAGATTGCCGTCGATTTCCGATACGACTGTCACGTTTCCGCCAACGACGAAGCCAAGATTTTCAAGAAATCTTCTGGTCTCTTCTTTTCCGCCGACTTTTCTGATTGTGTAACATTCGCCTGGATTTGCCATCGTTAAAGGCATAGTCAATTACCTCCTGTGTATGATAATGAGTTTCATCTCTATTTCAGTTGTTAGTATATGCTAACGTACGTTAGATGTCAACTGCTTTTTTACTATTTTTTTGTATTTTTTTCTGAAATTTACTCCGTTACTGAGAAAAAGCCTTCGTTAAGAGCCCTGTTTTTTTGAAAAATAAGGCAGAACAGAGAAATTTCGTATCTCCCTGTTCTGCCCTTTTTGCTTTCCATTTCTTTTTAGAAACGGTACATCATCTTATGCCATTTTGCACCGCCATGCGTCGAGTCGGAAAGTTCGATATATTCGTATCCGATCCTTTTGTAGAATGGAATCATATGATCCTTGCATGTAAGAACAACGGCTTTTTTGTCACGCTCTCCTGCGCTTTTTACCATATGACGCATCAGTGCTTCTCCAATGCCCTGTTTCTGGAACTTCGGATTGACGTCCAGTCCGAAAATCATCTGATAATCGCCGTCCGGGTTGTGCAGCGTGGCGTCATGGTAGAGTGCATCCGCCAGATAATCGGTATCCGCACAGCAGCCATTGCAGAAGCCTGCGATTTCGCCATCTTCAGTTTCCGCTACAAAAAAGCTGTTTTTGCAGGTTTTGTACCGCTCCATGAAGTCTTCATAACCTGCCGCCTCGGCAGCCGGGAAACATAGCGCCTCCACCTCGGCTACCTTTTTCAGATCTTCCTCTTTTACCGGACGGATCGTATACTTTACTTTTTGTTTTAAATAGGGCTTCAGTCCAGCAACGACTTCTTCCACCGTTCCATCCACGAACGGATTCTTCAGTCCGGCCAGCTCCAGCAGTGCAAAATATCCTTTGCTTCCGCCTGCCTGGCAGAGACGGTAATAATCGCCCCACGCCTTTTCCGGCTCTTTTTTGAAACGCTCAAAGAACTGGAAAGCACAGATCTGTGCCAGCGCATAATCAATATAATAGAACGGGTTCACAAAGATATGCTGCTTCTGCATCCAGAAACCGCCCTCCTCGAGGAACTTGTGGCCGTCATAATTTCTCCATGGCATATAGGTCAGCTCTAACTGATGCCAGATCGCACGGCGCTCCTTGGCCGTCATGCCGATATTTTCAAATACCTTATGCTGGAACTCATCCACACATACCATGTACGGAATCACTTCCAGCGCGCTCATCAGGTGCGCATAACGGTAATCATCTGCTTTCTCTCCAAAGAATGCATTCATCCAGGGGTATGCGAAATGCTCCATTGTCATCGAGTGAATCTCCGCCACCTCGCTTGTCGGGAATACCATATCCATAAACGGAATCTGTTTTGCCGCCGTATACGCCTCGAATGCATGGCCCGCCTCATGAGTCAGAACATCAACGTCCGCGCTCGTACCATTAAAGTTGGAGAAGATGAACGGCGCCTTGAACGTATTCAGAAATGTGCAGTAACCGCCTGTCTGTTTTCCCGGCTTCGTCTCCAGGTCAAACAGCTCATGCTCCACCATAAAATCAAAGAACTCACCCGTCTCTTTCGACAGCTCATGGTACATCTTCTGCGCCTTCGCAACCAGTTCCTCCGTCGTTCCTTCCGGAACCGCATTTCCTTCCGGGAAAATCAGCTCCTCATCGTAATAATGCAGCCGGTCCACTCTAAGCCGTTTCTCCTGCTCCTTCCGAAGCTCCAGGCAGAGCGGTACAATCTTCTCCTTCACCTGCGCACGGAACTTTGCAACATCCTCCGCCGTATAATCGTATCTTCCATAGCTCAGGTAAATAAATTCAATGTAAGAAGAAAATCCCAGCTTCTTCGCAATTTTATCGCGCAGCGGAACCATCTTGTCATACAGCGCATCCAGCTCCCCGGAAATCTCTTCATACAAATCTCCCCATGCCGTCATCGCCTCTTTCCGCATCTGGCGGTCCGTACTCTGCATCGCCTTCAGCAGTCCATAAAAATTACACGTTTCGCCCTTAAATTCCGTCGAAGCATTCGCCGTAATTTTACTGTACTGCTGCGTCAGATTCGCCTCTTCGATCAGATCCTCCACGATACAGTCGTCCGCTAATTTTTGGCCAACCTCCATATTCTTCACAAAAAATTCCCCGAACTCCTCTGCAAACTCTTTGATAAACGGAGACTCCAGAATCACCTTCTCTGCCTTTTGTATCAGCAGATGGATCGCCGGAATCGTCTCATTCCAGAACTGAACCTCTCCTTCATAAAACGAATCTCTGGTGTCCACCGTATATCTTACCTGCGCCACTTCCGCCATTGTCGCCCAGGCATCCTCGCGCGTTTTTTCTTCCATAAAAAGTCCGCGCAGCTCCTCATATGATTTTGCCTCTTTGAGCGCCTTCGTATACGCTCTTACTTTTTCCTGCTCTGCCTCCATGTCCGGCCTTACGTATTCAATTTCCGAAAACTTTTTCATCTTCTCTTACCTCCTTCTATTCCAGAACGCCCAGATTTTTCAACTCATGATAAACCCGGGACGCCGGCAGTCCCATCACATTATAATAGTCTCCCTGGATTCCTTTCACAAACTTTGTCCCAAACACCGTCTGAATTCCGTATCCTCCAGCCTTATCCGACCACACAGGAGCCTCCCCCTCTTTCTCAAGAGCAAGATACCCGTTTATCTCCTCCTCTGTCATCGCATAAAACTCTACATCTGTACGGTCACAGAACGATACCACACGCTTTGCGTCCCCCTCTGTTACCGCAATCGTAACTCCAGTATACACCTGATGCACCTTTCCCTGCAACTGCTGCATCATACTTCTGGCATGTTCTATCCCCTTCGGCTTGCCAAGGATCTCCCCTTCAAAAGCCACAACCGTGTCCGCCCCGATCACAACGGCATCCCCTTCGGTAATCTCCGCAACATCCAGACATTTCAGCCGTGAAAGCTCCTCCACAACCTTCTCCGGTTCCGCAGACGTCACAACTTCTTCCGCCCCTGAAGCCTGAACCTTACACCGTATTCCCAACATCTCCATCAACTCTCTTCTTCTGGGTGACCCCGAAGCCAATATCACTTTCATCCTGCTGTCTCCTTTATTTTTTCTTTCATGACATGCATTTTTTTCACACCATGCAGCGGTCCGCGGGAATGTGCGGCTTGCGCCGGATGGCCGGATAAAATAAGTACGCCGGGAACGAACACAATCCACTCGTGTCCGTTCCCGGCGTACTTATTTTATCCAGATGCCTGAATTTCCGTCTTAAGCAAAGCAAAACGATAAGCCGGGTTATGTCGTGTGTAATCATCTATCCAATGGAACTGTCGCCAGTCCCCTTAAGCGACCCACCTGAAAACATGACGGGCAGCCATATACGTTTTCTATTCGGTCTTGCTTCGGATGGGGTTTACATGGCTTTCTCTGTTACCAGAGAAACGGTAGTCTCTTACACTGCCTTTCCACCCTTACCAGGAAAAACCTGGCGGTATCTCTCTGTTGCACTATCCCTGGAGTCACCTCCGCCGGACGTTATCCGGCACCCTGCCCTGCGAAGCCCGGACTTTCCTCACCTGGCCCCTTTCGGTCCTGCCAGCCGCGATTACATATCTTACTTCGTCATAAAACGGAACATCAGACAGTAAATAATCATACCACAAACTCTCTTTCTTGTCCATCCCCAAATCGCAGATCCCACAAAGCCATACAAAACAGCCTTTCACACATCAAAGCAGCTTCCCCCCACAAACTCCCGCAGAATCGAATTCTTGGGAATATCCTCAATCGGCACTCCGACAAAATAATCCAAAAACTTCAGCAGCCGCTTTGCCTCCTGGTATTCCGGCTCTCCCTCCTCAATCTGGAACAAAAGCGGCTCCGCATACAGCTTCAGCACCGAAAGCTCATACACCAGCGCTGAATTGAACATCACATCCGCCTTCTCCTGATTCGGGAAAATATTACGATCTTCCCCGCGGCGCACCGACGGCCACATCGCAATCGTCTCCTTCGCCGACGTCGCCCGTGTCCGGCTGTCACGCACCATACGCCGGATCAGCCGGCCATCCGTTGTTGGAATCCGGTTGTGTTCATCCACATTAATCTGCGTCAGCGCACTGATATAAATCCGGAATTTACTTTCCGAAGGAAGCGACCACGTCAGTTTTTCATTCAGCCCGTGAATTCCCTCCAGCACCAGCACATCGGTCTCCTTCATCTGAATAAAATTCCCCTTGTACTCGCGCTTGCCCGTCTTAAAATTAAAATACGGCAGTTCCACACGCTCTCCGTTCAAAAGTGCTGTCATATCCCGGTTCAAAAGCTCGATATCCAGTGCTTCCAAGCATTCAAAATCATAGTCGCCGTTTTCATCCCGCGGCGTATCTACCCGGTTCACATAGTAATTATCAAGGCTGATCGGATGCGGCGTCAGACCATGCGCCGAAAGCTGGATCGACAGCCGGTTGCAGAACGTCGTCTTTCCGGAGGAAGACGGACCCGCAATCAGCACAAATTTAACCTGCTTTCTTTCCGCAATCTGCTCTGCAATCTTCGCGATTTTCTGCTCCTGCAGCGCCTCCGCAATCAGCATCATCTGCTGAATATTGCCCTTCGTGATGCGTTCATTTAAGTCGGCAACCGTGGAAATTCCCATCTGCTCACCCCAGCGCTCCGATTCCCGCTGCACCTGGAACACCTTCGGGGAGAGATTCGCCGCCGGCACCGTCTCCGGCGCCTTTTTCTCCGGCATCTGCAGCACAAAGCCGTCATCGTATAAATAGAGATCAAAATACTTCAGATAACTCGTATCATACGTCATAAATCCATAATAATAGTCTTCAAAATCCCCGAGACTGTACAGATTCACACGGGAGACACGGCGGTAACGGAACAAGCGGTCTTTATCCGTCATGCCATGCAGCCGGAACCGTTCTCTCGCCTCGTGCGTATCGACACTCCGCTTATAAATCGGCACCGCCTTTTCCACCTGTTCATGCATATACGCTTTTACTTCGTCCAAAAACGCCTGATTCAGCGTGATATCGCCGTCCACCGTATAGAAAAAGCCCGAACCCGCCGAAAAATGCAGCATCACATGGCGGATCTTATCGTAGCCTCCCACATGATACACCGCTTTTACCAGCAGAAGAGAAAGACTCCTCTGATACGTTTTATGTCCGATCTCATCCTTCGTTGTCACAAATTCCAGTTCACAGTCTTTTTTCAGCTGTTTGTGCAGCTCCCGCAGCCGTCCGTCCACTTTCACAAGGACAATCGGCGCGTCCATTGTTTTTTCAAAATCCTTTGCAATCTCATAATAAGAGCAATTTTCCGGATATTCGTATCCTTTTCCATCAATTGTTACCTGAATCAATTGTAATTCCTCCTTCTTGCAAAACTTTCTGAAAATTCAGAAGTGACAGAAAAGGCGCGCCCGAAAATTACAACTGCTGAAATTTTCAGACACGCTCCTCTTGTGCAAACGCTGTCGTTACATCGTATGGAAACGCGCAAGCGCAGATTCCAGTACTGCCTCTTTTTCTTTTAATTCCCAAAGGCGCTGTGCTGCCTTTTCACTGGAGTGATCCGAAAGCTGGCGGATCAGCGTCTGGTTCTGCTCCTGCTGTTTCAGAAGGTATTCCCTCAGCACCGGATTTTCCTTTTCCAGAAGGCACGGTCCATAGAAAAGCTCCTCCGCCTTCAGATTCTCCTTTTCCCCTGGCACTGCCCGCAGAATCGGATAATATTTTCCATCCTCCTCTACAAAATTCTCCTGTGCAAGGAAAAATCCGTGTTCCAGAAGCCATGCACGCACGCGGTCGATATCCGACTGCGGCTCCAGGATCAGCTCCCGAAAACCGGACAGCAGCGGCTCACCTTCGCTTAAAATTCTTATGGTAAGCCCGCCGCCCATGCCCGCGATGAGAAGAGAATCACCCTCTCCCGCACGCAGGGCATGGAGTCCGTCGGAAAGTCTTGTTTCTATGTAGTCCCCCATCTGGTACTGCGCAATATGCTCCCTGGCCCGCTCCAGCGGTCCGCGGTTCACATCCATGGCGATTGCGGAGGAAATCTTCTTCTGTTCCAGCAGCGCAATCGGCACATAGCCGTGATCTGTTCCCACATCGACCAGGCAGCCGCCCGGGGTGACAAACTCCGCTACCGCGGAAAGTCTTTTTGATAACTGCATTTTCCTGTCGTCCTTTTCTTCCTCGCAGATTAGTCCAGGTAATCTTTCAGCTTTCTGGAACGGCTCGGATGGCGCAGTTTACGGAGCGCTTTCGCCTCAATCTGACGGATACGCTCTCTTGTAACGTTGAACTCTTTACCAACCTCTTCGAGGGTTCTCGCACGGCCGTCATCGAGTCCGAAACGGAGACGCAGAACCTTCTGCTCACGGTCAGTCAGCGTGCTTAACACATCCTCGAGCTGCTCTTTCAGCATGGTGAATGCTGCCGCGTCTGCCGGTACCGGCACATTGTCGTCCTGGATGAAGTCACCGAGGTGGCTGTCCTCTTCCTCACCGATTGGTGTCTCGAGTGAAACCGGTTCCTGGGAGATTTTCAGGATCTCACGCACACGCTCTACAGACATGTGCATCTCCTCTGCGATCTCTTCCGGAGTAGGTTCGCGGCCTAACTCCTGCAGTAACTGACGGGAAACGCGGATCAGCTTGTTGATGGTCTCTACCATATGAACCGGAATACGGATCGTTCTCGCCTGGTCTGCAATCGCTCTTGTGATTGCCTGGCGGATCCACCATGTTGCATAGGTGGAGAATTTGTATCCCTTGCGGTAATCGAATTTTTCAACCGCTTTGATGAGGCCTAAGTTACCTTCCTGAATCAGATCCAGGAACAGCATGCCGCGGCCGACATAACGTTTTGCAATGGAAACAACGAGACGAAGGTTGGCCTCTGCCAGACGTTTTTTCGCATCCTCATCGCCCTCTTCCATTCTCTGTGCCAGCTTGATCTCTTCCTCTGCGGAAAGAAGCGGCACTTTACCGATCTCTTTTAAGTACATGCGGACCGGGTCCTCAATGCTGATGCCTTCCGGAACGGAAAGGTCGATGTTTTCCATATCGATCTCTTCTTCCTCGGAAAGGTCGATGTCATCGTCGTCCAGAAGGAGAAGATCGCGGTCTGCCGCATTTGGATCCTCGGTCATATCGGAGAGGCGCAGTACGTCGATACCGCTTGCCTCCAGGTATTCAAATACCTTCTCCATCTGCTCCGCATCCAGCGGCATATCGCGGAAAAAGTCGTTGATTTCCTGATATTCCAGGACGCTCTTTTTCTTTTTGCCGTATGCTACCAGCTCTTTTAATTTTTCCATAAATTTTGCTTTATCGAACTCCATTGACTGTCCATCCTTCCATAGCTTGTATATATTCTGTCCCTGCCCTGCGAAATTAAACACGCAGAACAGAAGATTCCAGGGTTTTTCTTTGGTATCTAGGCCTCCTTAAAAAGCGAAATCCGGAAGTTCCCCTGCTTTCCACCGCTCCAGGCTCTTTTTGTCCGCCATCAGCTTCTGCAGCGCCGCCATATCGGTCACATTCATATGTGCCGACTGATACGCAATGCTGTTTTCTTTCATATTGCAGATCACATCATGCAGCGCGCGCCGTTTTTCCTCCTCTGTCTCCAGCGGGATTCTGGCATTAAAAAGGCCTGCAACTTCTTTCTGCTCCTCGGAATCAACAAACTGATTCAAAAGCTTTGCCGGATTCACCCCGCCCTCGTGATACTGCAGCACAATCATCTCTGCAATCTGGCGGTAAAGAGGTGTGGTAAAATCCTCCGGCGTAATATATTTTTCCAGTTTTCCAATGAGCGCCGGATAAGAGGTCATCCATGTCAGCATCAGCTTCTGTGCTTTTTCGACACCGCCCTCTTTCTCTTTTTTGTTTGCGGCTGTATTCCGCGGCTTGACACGCTCCGTCCTTCCGGCTCCTGATAGTGCCATCTGACCGACCTGCTTTCGCAGTACTTCGACGGCAATCCCGTATTTTCCTGCCACTGCCTCAAGATAACTGTTCCGCTCGATCTCATCCTCGATTGCAACGAGACGACGCACCGCCTCATGCAGGAAATCGGATTTGCCCTGCGGGTCGGCAAGGTCGAAATCGCGTTCCTTCATGCGGATCTCATACAAAACGCTGTTCTCCGCCTCTTCCAGACGTTTTTCGAACGCTTCGCAGCCCTCGTGCTGGATAAACTCATCCGGGTCCTTATACGGTCTCAAATTGACGACACGCGTTGTAAGACCAACCCCTTTGAGCATCGGAATCGCACGAAGCGCCGCTTTGACGCCTGCCTCATCGCTGTCATAGATCACAAGAACCTCGTCGGTATACCGTTTCATCAGCCCCGCCTGCAGCGATGTGAGTGCTGTTCCAAGAGAAGCTACCGCGTTATTGAATCCTGCCTGGTGCATGGAGATGACGTCCATATAGCCCTCGCAGATAATCAGATTTTTTCTCCGTGAAGAGCGCGCCAGATGCAGCCCGTAGAGATTGCGGCTCTTATCGAAAATCTTTGTCTCCGGCGAATTCAGGTATTTCGGCTTTCCATCCCCCATCACACGGCCTCCGAAGCCGATGACACGGCTGTTGGCATCCATGATCGGGTAAATGACACGGTTCCAGAACTTGTCCTGCATGCCATGCACCTCGTCCGCCAGAAAAAGGCCCGACTGACGCAGGATTTCATCGTCATACCCTTTTTCTTTTAAGAAACGGTACAGCAGGCTTCCATACTTATCTGAATAGCCAAGGCCGAATTTTCGAATCGTATCATCCGAAAGGCCGCGCCCCTTCAGGTAATCGTAGCCCTGTTTTCCGCGTTCGGTGTGGAGCTGGTAATAATAGAATTTCGCCGCCTGTTTGTTGATTTCCAGCAGCGTGTTCTTTAAATCCGCCTGCTCCTTTGCTTCTTTCGAATACTCCATCTGCGGAAGCTCCACCCCGGCCCGGTCGGCCAGAAATTTCAAGGCTTCCACAAACGTGAAGTTTTCGTATTCCATCAAAAATGTGAAAACATTTCCTCCGGCTCCGCATCCGAAGCAGTAATACATCTGCTTTCCTGGGCTGACGGAAAAGGAAGGGGACTTCTCATTGTGGAAAGGGCAGAGCCCGAAGTAAGAGCTTCCTCTTCTTGTCAGCTTTACGTAGCCGGATATCACATCTACGATGTCATTTTTCATACGAATCTCTTCCACTAAATCATCGGAATATCGCATTTTTTCCTCCCTGTATCTAATAAACCGCCCAGGCTTTCGGCACGAACAGCTCCTCGTATTTGTGCATGGAATACTGATCGGTCATACCGGCAATGTAATCGCATACTACCTGTGTCTTGTCCTCGCCGCACCCGATCAGATTCCGGTACTCGCGGGACATCTGTTCCGGGTGCTCCTGGTAGTAGGTGTAGAGGGAAATCAGCATCTTTTTTGCCTTCTCCTCCTCTTTTTTCGCCTCCGGGTTGCGGTAGACGTTCGCGAACATCAACTCCCGCAGCATGCGCATGCCCTCGGCAATCTCCGCCGACTGGCGCACATACTCCGTTCCGCGGCTCTGCTCCACAATGTCGTGGATCAGCGTATTGAGCCGCTCGCGGCATGTATCGCCAAGGACGACGCGGATCGTAATCGGGATGTCATCCTCGCTTAAAATGCCGGCACGGATGGCATCGTCCATATCGTGGTGGATGTAGGCGATCTTGTCGCAGAGACGCACAACCTGTCCCTCCAGGGTCGACGGCTTTCCCGCCGTGCGGTGGTTCAGAATTCCATCCCGCACTTCCCAGGTCAGGTTCAGGCCCTGTCCTTCCTTTTCTAGAACCTCCACGACACGGACGCTCTGTTCCGCGTGGCGGAAGCCCCCGGGATGCACCGCATTGAGCGCCGCTTCCCCGGAATGGCCAAACGGCGTGTGTCCGAGATCGTGGCCAAGCGCAATGGCTTCGGTCAGATCCTCATTCAGATTCAGCGCCCGCGCAATCGTGCGGGCAATCTGGGACACCTCGAGTGTGTGCGTCAGGCGGGTCCGGTAATGATCGCCCTGCGCAGCGAGAAACACCTGTGTTTTGTCTTTCATCCTGCGAAAGGCTTTGGAGTGGAGAATCCGGTCCCGGTCTCTCTGGTAGACGGTGCGGATGTCACACTCCGGTTCATATCGGTCCCTTCCTCTGGAATTCCGGCTGTGCGCCGCATAAGGACTCAGCTCCTGAAATTCCCGTTCTTCAAACGATTCTCTCAAGTTCAAACGAAGACCACCTCTTTCCCGGTAATATGCCTGTAACAGTTCTTTTCATTGTCCTCCTATTTCCTATATTCGGTGCCCGATTCCGATTTCCTTTTTTATTTTTCAAATTTTTCAAATTTTTTCAAAAAAAGTGTTGACGGCTTACAACTCTGGTGCTATAATACATCTTGTCGTCAGCGAGATGACAAAAACTTAAAGAACATGCGGAAGTGCTGGAATTGGCAGACAGGCCAGACTAAGGATCTGGTGGTCATTGCGATCGTGTGGGTTCAAGTCCCATCTTCCGCATGAAATTTAAAAAACTACATAACATGCGGAAGTGCTGGAATTGGCAGACAGGCCAGACTAAGGATCTGGTGGTCATTGCGATCGTGTGGGTTCAAGTCCCATCTTCCGCAGAATGAAAACCCTTGTGCATGCAAGGGTTTTTTCCTGCTCAAAAAAAATCAGAGGAAATTCCTTTCCGGATCCCTCTGATTTCTTATTTTTCTTTTTTTCAGAATTTTCTCTGCAATTTCTGTTTTTACAGGTTCGGTCTTACAATCTTCGGTGTATAGCCAGCCTCTTCCAGTGCTTTGACAATACGGTTCTTGTGATCGGTGCCGAATGCCTCCATTGTGATGCGGAGCTCTACTGCAGCACTTCTGTTCGTTGTGAAGAACTGGTTGTGGTCCAGTTTGATGACGTTTCCGTTCTCGTTTGCAATCACCTGGGAAACGCGTACCAGCTCGCCTGGTTTATCCGGCAGAAGAACGGATACAGTAAAGATACGGTCTCTCTGGATCAGTCCGTTCTGGATCACGGAAGACATGGTGATGACGTCCATATTTCCGCCGCTTAAGATCGAAACAATCTTTTTGCCCTTGACATCCAGATGCTTTAATGCAGCCACAGTCAGAAGACCGGAGTTCTCAACGATCATCTTGTGGTTTTCTACCATATCAAGGAATGCTACGATCAGCTCATCATCATCCACAGTAATGATCTCGTCCAGGTTCTGTCTTACATACGGGAAAATCTTGGATCCCGGTGTCTGTACTGCAGTACCGTCTGCAATTGTGCTGACAGGAGATACGGTCGTTACCTCGCCTTTTTCAAAAGAAGCCTTCATACAGGCTGCTCCGGACGGCTCAACACCGATGACTTTGATGTTTGGTTTCAGCAGCTTTGCCAGTGTGGAAACACCGGTAGCCAGTCCGCCTCCTCCGATCGGAACAAGGATATAATCTACGAGCGGAAGCTCCTGAATCACTTCCATAGCGATGGTTCCCTGGCCGGTTGCAACGGTCAGATCATCGAACGGGTGAATAAAGGTATAGCCATGCTCTGCTGCAAGCTCGTATGCTTTTGCACATGCCTCATCGTACACATCTCCGTACAGAACAACCTCAGCGCCGTAGCTCTGGGTACGCTCTACTTTGATGAGCGGTGTGGTCGTCGGCATCACAATGACAGCCTTTGCACCGTAGCATTTTGCCGCATACGCAACGCCCTGTGCATGGTTTCCTGCAGATGCGGTGATCAGTCCTTTTGCGCGCTCCTCTTCACTTAAGGTGCTGATTTTGTAATAGGCACCGCGCAGCTTATAGGCGCCGGTCAGCTGCATATTTTCCGGTTTTAAGTAGACTTTATTTCCCGTCTGCTCGCTGAAATATTTGCTGTAAACCAGTTTGGTCTCCTGTGTTACTTTTTTTACAATTTCAGACGCTTCCTCAAATTTCGGGAGTGTCAGCATTTCTTCTGCCATAGTCTTTTCTCCTTGTTGTCTTTTTAAGCATTCTCTTCGGATGTATGGAACAGTGCATTTACAAACTGGTCTGCATCAAATTTCTGCAGATCGTGGATGCTCTCGCCCACGCCGATGTATTTGACCGGAATATCAAGCTCGGACTGGATGGCAACGGCGATACCGCCCTTTGCAGTTCCGTCCAGCTTCGTCAGAATGATACCGGTGACATTTGCCACTTCCGCAAACTGTCTTGCCTGCTGCAGCGCATTCTGGCCCGTGGTACCATCCAGCACCACCAGCGTTTCCAGGTATGCCTCTGGGTACTCTTTTTCCAGAATCCGGTAAATCTTGTGGAGCTCTTCCATCAGGTTCTTCTTGTTGTGAAGTCTTCCTGCCGTATCACAGATCAGCACATCCGCATTTCTGGCTTTTGCCGCTGCGACTGCATCGTACACGATGGACGCCGGATCTGCTCCGTTCTGTCCGCCGATGATATCCACGCCGGCGCGGTGCGCCCACTCCGTGAGCTGCTCGCCTGCCGCTGCACGGAACGTATCTGCTGCCGCAAGAACAACCTTTTTGCCCTGATCCTTCAGAAGGCCGGCCAGCTTTCCGACGGAGGTCGTTTTTCCGACTCCATTGACACCGATCACCAGCACTACCGATTTCCGGTTTTCAAATTCATAGGCTGTATCGCCTACATCCATCTGTTTTTTGATGCTCTCGATCAGAAGCTGTTTGCACTCTGCCGGATCGGTAATGTGCTCTTCTGCCACCCGCTCTTTTAAGTGGTCAATAATTTTGGTCGTTGTATTGATGCCGATATCTCCCATGACGAGAATCTCCTCGATCTCCTCATAAAAATCGTCATCAATATTGGAATAGCCGCTGAAAATAGAATCAATTCCAGCTACAATGCTGTCTCGGGTCTTCGTCAGACCGTTGACAAGACGTTTGAAAAAGCCTACTTTCTCCTCCGCCATACCGTTCGCCTCCCTTTATCTTTTCTATCTTACTTCTTTCGTATTGTATCTTATTCGTTTCTATTTGTCCAGTTCTCCCTCGATCAAATCGACAGAAACAAGGGTAGAAACACCCTTCTCCTGCATCGTGATGCCGTACAGACGGTCTGCCGCCGTCATCGTACCGCGCCTGTGGGTGATGACGATGAACTGGGTATTTTTTGTCAGCTTATGCAGATACTGTGCAAAACGCGTTACGTTGGAATCGTCGAGCGCCGCCTCGATCTCGTCAAGTAAACAGAACGGGGACGGCTTTAAGTTCTGGATTGCAAAAAGCAGCGCAATCGCGGTCAGTGCCTTCTCGCCTCCGGAGAGCTGCATCATATTCTGCAGTTTCTTTCCCGGCGGCTGGGAAATGATGCGGATACCTGCCTCGAGTACATCCGTGTCCTCCTCGAGTTCCAGCGTTCCCTTTCCGCCGCCGAACAGCTGGCGGAACACGCGGTCAAACTCTTTCCGGATCTCCTCGAATTTTTCCGTGAACTGCTTGCGCATACCGGCATCCAGCTCATCGATGATGCCCTGCAGTGTCTCTGCCGCCTTGACAAGATCGGTGTGCTGTGCATCGAGAAAGGCGTGGCGCTCCGAAATCTCTTTGTACTCCTCAATCGCATTCACATTGACAGAGCCAAGCTTCCGGATCGCATCTTTTACTTCCAGCACACGCCGCTTTAATTCACTACGCTCCGGAATCTCCTCCATCTGGAACTCTCTTGCGTGGCCCGGTGTCACTTCGTACTCTTCCCAGAGATACGAGGTCTGTGCCTCTTTTGTCTCCTCCAGCTTTTCTTTCTGGCTGTTCAGACGGAAGCACTCTTTGTCCATCAGGGAAATCTGGTCGGAGAGCTGATCCCGCTTCTCGAAAAATTCTTTGTGATCTGCGCTTAATGCTTCTTTTTTCTCCTGCAGTTCCACAATCCGGCGGTCTTCCTCTTCTTTTGCCTGCACTGCTGCTGCAATCGTCTTCTGGATCTCCACGATGTCCTGCTGTTTCCTTTTGACATCGTCTTTTTCCTCCGCCGCTTTTTCCAGCATGGTGCGGCTTTCCGCTTCCAGTTTTCCCGTCTCTTCCTCAAGACGGCGGATGTTCTGGGCAAGGAATCCATCCTTCTGGGACAGATTTGCGTAATTTAACCGGATTTCTTCAAGATCCTTCGTATATTCTGCTTCCCGGCGGCGAAGCCCTGTAAGCGCCTCCTGTGCCTTCTGGATATTCTCCTGCAGCGTGCTTTCCCGCTCCACCGATTCCTGCATTTCCTGACCGATGACTTTCCGGTTCCGCTCAATCTCGGCGATCTGATTTTCAATCTCGAGACTCTCCTTCTGAAGCGCTTCAAAATCCAGACGGATTTCCGTCTTTTTCTCGCGCGCTTTTTCCAGATTCAGGCGCACCGTATTCTGCTCGATGTACTGCCGCTGCAGTTTTTCATTCAGCTCGGTGCGGAGATCACGGATTTCATTCCGCTTATTTTTCTTCTCTTCAAGTTCCTGCTGGATTTCCCGCAGTTCCTTCGCAAGACCCTGTACGCTCTTTTCGAGTTCCTCAATCTCACGCCGTCTTCCGAGCAGGTTGCTGTTGTTCCGGAACGAACCTCCTGTCATGGAACCGCCCGGGCTCAAGAGCTCGCCCTCGAGGGTTACCATGCGGAGCGTCTGACGGTATTTCCGCTGAATCACAATGGCATGGTCGATCGTGTCGACCACCAGCGTTCTTCCAAGCAGCTGTGCCACAAGGCCCTCATACACCGGGTCGTACGAAACAAGTGCATTTGCCACACCAAGCACACCGGTTTCTCTTGCCGCATCCTCATTCACCTGCGTTTTTTTCCCGCGCATACTGGTGAGCGGAAGGAACGTCGCACGGCCGAAATGGCCCCGTTTCAGGTATTCAATCAGGTATTTCGCCGTCGCCTCATTGTCGGTGACAATATTCTGAATGCTGCCGCCAAGTGCGGTCTCGATCGCCGTCTCGTACTTTTTCTCCGCCTGCAGAAGATCCGCCACAACGCCGTGGATGCCGGGATTCCGGTCTTTCTGCTCCATGACCTTCCGAATACTGTTTCCATAGCCGTCGTACCGCTCGGTGATGTTCTTTAAGGATTCGAGCCTTGACGCTTCTCTGTGGTAATTGGTCTGGCCGGCTTCCATCTCTTTCGTCTGGTTCGAGAGATCCGCCGTCAGCGCGGTAATCTTCTGATCTGCCTCCTGGTACTGCTGTTTCAGGCTGCTTACCGTCTCTTCGAGCGCTTCAAACGCGTTCTGCAGTTCTTCCATCTGCCCGTTCTGTTCGGACTCGCTCGTCTTTAAATGCAGCACCCTCTGGCTTAATTCTGCCTTTCGGATGCCGATCTGCTCGAGCATCGCATCGTAGCGCTGCATTTTTCCCTTCGTGGAACCCCGCTGGTTCAGAAGGCCGATGACTTCGCTCTTATCCTGTTCACTCTGCAGCTCGACTGCCTGGATCTGCCCCTGGCATTCCGAGAGAGCGGCCTCTTTCTCACTCTTTTCCGTCTCTGACGCAAGAAGTGCTTCATGAAGCCCGTCCTTTTCTGCCTGATATGTATTTTTTTCTGCCGTCTTTGTGCGGCTCTCCGCGCGGATCGCCTCCAGACGTTCTCTTAATGTGTCGCTGTTCCTCTCCGATGCATGAATCTGCTCGTTCAACACCTCGATCTGGTTTTCGAGCTGCTGACGTTTCAGTGCATTCTCCCCCGCCTGATCGCGCGCAGAAAGAATCGTCTGGTCCAGTTTTTCCTGCTCCTGTTCCAGCTTTTCATACTCCTGCTTCGTATGCTCAAAAGCCTCTTTCGTGCTCTTTAACTGCTCTTCTGTAATCCGGTACCGGTCTTCTACTTTCGCGAGATCGTTCCGGATGCGCTCCATCTCGAGCAGAAACATATTGATATCGAGGAGCTTTAATTCCTCTTTCTTCTTTAAATAAATCTTTGCCGTCTCAGACTGGCGTTCCAGCGGCTCTAACTGCCTTGTCAGTTCCGAGAGAATGTCGTTGACGCGCACCAGATTCTGCTGCTCTTCCGCCAGCTTCTTTTCGGTCACGGCCTTCCTTCTCTTGAATTTGACAATTCCTGCCGCTTCGTCAAACAGCTCACGGCGGTCTTCCGGCTTACCACTTAAAATCTTATCAATCTGACCCTGTCCGATGATGGAATAGCCTTCTTTTCCGATACCGGTATCGTAGAACAGCTCGTTGATGTCCTTTAACCGGCACGATGCGCCGTTCATCAGATACTCGCTCTCACCGGAGCGGTAGAGCCGTCTCGTCACCGTGACTTCCTCGAAATCGACATTCAGCTTGTGGTCGGAATTGTCGAGTGTAATTGCAACCGACGCGTAGCCGAGCGGCTTTCTCGTCTCGGTTCCGGAGAAAATAACATCCTGCATATTTCCGCCGCGGAGCTGCTTGGCGCTCTGTTCGCCGAGCACCCAGCGCACCGCATCGCCAACATTGCTCTTTCCACTGCCGTTCGGCCCTACAACGCCGGTAATACCGTCGTGGAACTGCAGAATGGTTTTGTTGGCAAACGACTTAAATCCCTGCATTTCAATGGATTTGAGATACATAATTCACCTACGCTTTTTTTCTGGCAAGAATTGCATCGTATGCCGCTGCCTGTTCTGCCGCTTTTTTCGTTCTGCCCTTTCCGGTACCGAGCGCTTTCTTTCCGACGCTGACCTGTGCCCAGAAGCTCTTGTCGTGATCCGGTCCCTCTTCTTTTAAGATGGTGTAAACAATCTCTTCATCCGTCTCACCCTGGATCAGCTCCTGCAGAATCGTTTTGCTGTCGTAGAAAAGCTGTTTGTGTTCGATATCGTTTAAGATATAGTTCAGAACGAACGCTTTTGCCGGTTCAAAGCCGCCGTCCAGGAAAATCGCACCGATCGTTGCCTCCATAGCATCCGAAACGATGGAATCGCGGTGACGGCCGCCGGTTGCCTCCTCGCCCTTTCCAAGGAGCAGAAAGCTGCCAAGGTCAATCTCACGGGCACAGAATGCCAGTGCCGGTTCACAGACGAGGCTGGCGCGTTTTTTCGTCATCTCGCCCTCCGGGAGACGCGGGAATGTCTTGTATAAAAATTCGCTGGATACAACTTCCAGCACGGCATCTCCTAAGAACTCCAGACGCTCGTTGCACTCCAGGCGCTCCATATGGTGCTCATTTGCGTAGGAAGAATGGCGCATCGCCATCTCCAGCAGTCCGAAATCCTGAAATTTATACTGGATCTTCTTTTCCAAATCCACGAGTTTATCAATATTATTCATAACCTGTTTTAAGCCTGTCCTTCCTCATAGTTACCGTTTGCAGGTGTTCTGCGGACGGTAACAAAGGGGCTGTCCTGTAGCAAACAGCCCCTTCGCCATTTTCTATTATTCTGCCAGTTTCTTTTTGATCGCTTCCACCGCATCCTCAACCGATACGATGTGCTCTGCTTCTTCTGCTTCGATCTGGATATCAAATTCTTCTTCAATTCCCATCACAATCTGAAATACATCCAGGGAATCCGCTCCCAGATCATCTGTAAAGGTTGTCTCCATGGTTACTTCATTCGGATCTACGTTTAATACATCCGCAATGATCTCCTGTAATTTCTCAAATTCCATCTTTCGCTGCCTCCCTGCTGCTCTTATAGTCTGCCAGATGCTCCTGCACTTTCTGCGGAATCTTCTCCTCGCTAAATGAAATGCACTGGAGAATGGAATTTTTAAATTCGTTGGCTTTTGAGCTTCCGTGCGTTTTTACAACGAGTCCTTTTAAGCCAAGCAGCGGTGCTCCGCCGTACTCACTGGCATCAAAAGACTTCAGTGTCTCTTTCAGCGCCGGTTTCACAAGAAGGGCTCCGATTTTACTGCGCAGAGATGTCATCATGCCCTGTTTTACCTTGGAAATCAGGGTCGCGCCGACGCCCTCATACAGCTTTAAGATAACGTTTCCGACAAACGCCTCACAGACAACAACGTCTGCGGCTCCGTTTGGAATTTCTCTTGCTTCGATACTGCCGACAAAGTTGATATACGGGTTTTCTTTCAGAAGCGGATACGTCTCTTTGACGAGCGCGTTTCCTTTTTCTTCTTCCACACCGATATTCACGATTCCCACACGCGGATTTTTAATGCCGACAACGTGTTCCATATAGATGGAACCCATCATGGCAAACTGCACCAGATGGGACGGTCTTGCATCAACATTCGCACCGCAGTCGATCAGAAGGGATACACCGTCTTTCGTCGGGATCAGCGGAGCCAGCGGCGGGCGCTCTACGCCCTTGATGCGTCCTACGATCGTCTGTCCGCCGACCAGGACTGCTCCGGTGCTTCCGGAGGAGACAAACGCGTCTGCCTCTCCGTAGCGCACTTTTTTCATGCCGACAACGATCGAAGAATCTTTTTTGTGGCGGATCGCATTGACCGGCGGCTCTCCCGTCTCAATGATCTCGGTTGCCGGAACGATCTCAACCCGCTCCTTCGGGTACGTATATTTCTGCAGTTCTTTTTCGATGACATCCACCTGGCCGACCAGCTGGACTTTGACACGTTCATCTGCGTTTACGGCCTCAACGGCGCCTTTTACCGGCTCCACAGGCGCATAATCGCCGCCCATCGCGTCCACTGCAACTCTGACTAAGTCACTCATGTTTTTTCCTCTTTTCTCTTTTCTAAAGCGCGTTTGAAAACTCTTTTTCTTTCAAAAAACCGTTTTCAACCACGCTCTAAAAGCACTCATGCAAGTGCTGTATTAACTATACTAAACTCCTTTGCAAAAATCAAGCACAAATGCCCATCCGCGCTTTCTCCTGTATTCCAAAAAAGCGGGTGGATTTATCTTTCCAAAATCCACCCGCTCTGTTTTATCTTATTTTTCTTAAGAAACCTTGACTCCGCTCGAATTCATCTCATGACCGTCTATGGTTGTATTCCGTGCCATGACACCGGTATCCGGATCCAAATAATATTCCTCACCATCCTGCGTGAACCAGCCGGTCTGCATCTGACCGTTGTCCGCCAGATAATACCATTCTTCTCCGCTCCAGTACCATCCTGTCACCATGTATGAATTTTCATCAAACACGTACCAGTAGCCGTCGATATTCTGCCAAGTATTGGTTGCATAGCTTCCATCATTATTCTGATACTGCCATCCGTTTTCATTCTGAACCCATTTCCCTGCCGGAATTACCGTAACTTCTGTTACCGTACTCGTCGCCATGGAAACAGTATTTCCAACCGTGTTTGTTGCCACAACGTAATAGTAATCTTTGCCCTCCGCCGAAGTATCGACCTGGTATGTCACTTCTGTTGCGCCTTCAATCGGCGTTCCTCCGCCGTTGGAATTTACGTTGTTCTTATACCACTGATATGTTACTGTGCCTTCTCCCGTTATTCCTGCCTCACAAGTCAGCTTTCCAGATGTATTTCCAACGGGAATCTGCAGGCTCTCCACCGGATTTACCGAAAAAACCGGCTTTTCCAGATTGGCATCTACATGAACAGCATCGCTGTCCTCTTTTGAAATATCTACACTGGCCGAAGACGAAACCGTCGTCTCAGTTCCCATCATTTTATCCATCAGACTGTCTGTGGAACATCCTGAGAGGAATACTACACTGCACATGCATGCTGCCAGAAATATGATTCGTCTATTCTTCATATGCTTTGCACTCCTTTTTTATAATTGTTACGAAAATGTTGCAATATTGTTTCAATTCTCACCGAGACCATTATAGCACATCACGACACACCACGTCAAATCTTTTATATGACGCTTCCAGACAAGCCGCAGAGACAACAAAAAAGCCCCCGGTGACGGGAGCCTTTTGCTGCATTGCACATCGGAACTGATTCCGATTTATGAATATTAGTCCATTGCAACGACTTCTTTTTTGTTGTAAGAACCACAAGCTTTGCAAACTCTGTGCGGCATCATAAGAGCACCACATTTGCTGCATTTTACAAGGTTCGGAGCAGACATTTTCCAGTTTGCTCTTCTCTTATCGCGTCTTGCTTTGGAAGATTTATTCTTAGGACAAATGGACATAGTTACACCTCCTTAAATTTGCTGAATATATCTTTGATTGCAGCCATTCGGGGGTCTAGCCCTGTGGTATCACAGTCACAGGTCTGAATATTCAGATTCGCACCACAACGGCTGCAGATTCCTTTACAGTCATCTTTACACAGCACTCGAATCGGCCATTGGACTATGAGCTCATTACGAACCAGTTCTTCCACATCGAGCTCGTCTCCCTCCACAAACGAAGAGTCCTCTTCTTTTTCCTCGCGTTCTTCCTCTGACAGATTCAGATCAATCTGCAGATCGAACTTGAGCTGGAATGGAGTCGCTACCGGTGTCAGGCATCTTGCACATGGAATCTCCATTGTAAGGTCTGCACTGCCGGTGATCGTGATCACACGATTGCCTTCATGCGTAAGGCCAAGGATAACAGGATGTTTTTCGATTACCCGATAGTCCTGCCCGCCGATCGAAAAAATTTCGGATGTAAGCGGAATTTCATACTTTTCGGACTTTCCGTCCTGCGCAAATAACTTGGTCAGACTGATTTTCATATTGTTCTCCTAATCACACTTTACCAATTATACCCGGGAAGGTAAGAATTGTCAACTGCTTTTTGAATTATTTTTTATTTTCCTTTTACTAACTCTACAGTCTCCTCGCAGATTGCGATTTCCTCGTTGGTCGGGATCACGCATGCTGTAATCTTGGAGCCTTCTTTGGTGATGATCTTCTCAACGCCGCGGCAGTTATTTGCCTCAGAATCGAATTCCAGACCCATGAACTCAAATGCTTTGCAGATGGTCTCACGAAGCGGAATAGCGTTCTCTCCAAGGCCTGCGGTGAAGGTGATCACATCTACGCCGCCCATAGCTGCGATGTAGGAACCGATGTATTTGATAATGCGGTAAGCGTATGCTTCCAGACAGTTGATGGCATCCTGATTGCCTGCCTCTGCTGCTGCAGATACATCACGGTAATCGCTGGAGATGCCGGTCATGCCGAGCATACCGGATTTCTTGTTCAGAATGTTCAGAACCTCGGATACGGTCAGGTTCTCTTTGTTGCACAGATACTCAACAAAAGCCGGATCGATATCTCCGGAACGGGTTCCCATGATCACACCTTCAAGCGGGGTAAGGCCCATGGAGGTATCTACACATTTGCCGTTCTTTACAGCGGAAAGGGAAGCACCATTTCCCATATGGCATACGATGATCTTCAGATCGTTGTAGTCTTTGCCAAGGAACTCTGCGGTTCTCTTGGATACGAATTTATGAGAAGTTCCGTGGAAGCCGTATTTACGGATTGCGTATTTCTCATAGTACTCTTTCGGAATACCGTACATATATGCTTTCGGAGGCATGGTCTGATGGAATGCGGTATCAAATACTGCTACGTTCGGAACGCCCGGCATCAGTTTCATGCAGGCATTGATTCCCATCAGGTTTGCCGGATTGTGCAGAGGACCAAGGTCAGCGCACTCCTCGATAACTTTGATTACTTCGTCATCGATGATAACAGAGTTTGTGATCTTCATTCCGCCGTGCAAAACGCGGTGTCCGATGGCATCTACTTCTTCCAGGCTCTTGATGACGCCGCTCTTCTCGTTTACCAGAGCGTCCAGAACCATCTGGATTGCCTCTACGTGTGTCGGCATTGCTGCTTCTGTTACCTCTTTTTCGCCGTTCTTTGGCTCATAAACGAGGCGTCCGTCGATACCGATTCTCTCACAGAGTCCTTTTGCCAGGACGTCACGGTTATCGTAATTGATCAGCTGGAATTTCAGAGAGGAACTTCCGCAGTTTACTACTAATACGTTCATTTCTAAATTCTCCTATTTTAAAAGTCTTATTAAAACTTCTGGCCGGCCTGTTCTCCGCAGCCGGCCAGAAAACCGCTTGTAATTGGTTTTATTTCGTGCTTACTGTGCCTGGCACTGTACAGCAGTGATTGCTACAACACCAACGATATCCTCTGCGGAGCATCCACGGGACAGATCGTTGACTGGAGCTGCGATACCCTGCGTCATTGGGCCGTATGCTTCTGCTTTTGCCAGTCTCTGTACCAGTTTGTATCCGATGTTTCCGGCATCCAGATCCGGGAAGATCAGAACGTTTGCTTTTCCTGCTACTTTGCTGTCCGGAGCTTTGGATGCACCTACGCTCGGAACGATTGCTGCATCAAGCTGCAGCTCGCCGTCGAGAGCGAGATCCGGGTTTGCTTCTTTTGCAATTCTGGTAGCCTCAACAACTTTGTCTACATCAGCATGTTTTGCACTTCCTTTGGAGGAGTGGGAAAGCATAGCAACTCTTGGCTCGTTTCCGGTCAGCATGCGGTAGGACTCTGCGGAAGACTCTGCGATTGCAGCCAGCTCTTCCGGATTCGGGTTCTGGTTCAGACCACAGTCACCGAATACGAATACACCGTCATCGCCGTACTCGCAGTCCGGAACTACCATCAGGAAGAATGCGGATACGAGTTTTGTGCCTGGTTTGGTCTTTAAGATCTGCAGGCATGGACGTAAGGTGTTTGCGGTAGAATGGCAGGCACCGGAAACAAGTCCGTCTGCATCTCCCATTTTAACCATCATAACGCCATAATATGTATAGTCATTCAGGATGGTCTCTCTTGCTTTCTCCGGAGTCATGCCTTTCTTTGCACGAAGCTCTACCAGCTTATCTACATAAGCCTGTGTTTTCTCGTTTTTCTCTGGATCTACAATAGTAGCTTTGGAGACATCCAGTCCCTCGCTGCCTTTCTTTACTGCCTCTTCGCTTCCGATGATGATCAGATTTGCAAGGTCCTCTTTCAGGATCTGTGCAGCAGCCTCATATGTTCTTCTGTCTTCTGACTCTGGCAGTACAATTGTTTTTTTGTCTGCTTTTGCTCTTGCTTTAATTGTGTCAATAAATCCCATGATCTTTTGACTCCTTTCGATAAATTTACTCGATATTCTCATTGTAGTACGCTTTTTGCCCTTTCGCAAGTATAAAATTCAAAACAACTGGACAAAAAATCCAAAACGGAGGAATTCTTGCATTCCTTTTCTGTTTTTGTTACGATAGGGCTATGTGATCCGCGGTTCCTCTCTATTTGGAATCGTGCTATTTTTTTCGAAAGAAGGTACGTTTTATGACCATTACCGCAGTCATTGCAGAATATAATCCTTTTCATAACGGCCATGCTTATCAGCTGGCAAAAGCCAGGGAGCTGACCGGGGCAGACTATCTTGTCGTGATTATGAGCGGCGATTTCGTCCAGCGCGGCGCACCTGCCATTCTCGATCAGCACGACCGTGCGGAGCTGGCGCTTCTTGGCGGCGCGGACCTTGTGCTGCAGCTTCCGTGTCACTTTGCGCTCGGCAGTGCGCAGCATTTTGCACGCGGGGCGGTATCGCTTCTTACTGCGCTTGGCTGTGTCGATTTTCTCTGCTTTGGCAGTGAATACGGAGACACGGCGCCGTTTCTGGAACTCGCTGATATTCTGCTCCATGAGCCGGAGGAATACCGTGAGCTGCTCTCCGGTCTGCTTCGGAACGGACTTTCCTTCCCGATGGCGCGCGCACAGGCACTTTCCGCTTATTTTTCTGACAGCGCTTCCTTCTCTTCGCTTTCAAAAGAAGAACTTGATACCTTTTTAAAAGAACCAAACAATATTTTAGGCATTGAATATGTCCAGGCACTTCTGCTGTCACAAAGCCGCATTCGGCCGGTAACGATCCGCCGGGAGGGCAGCGGCTACCACGAAGGAGCGCTTTTCACACAGGCACTCCCTTCTGCTACAGCAATGCGGAATCTTCTTTTTTTCAATCCGCATAAGGATCCGGAACTGTCCGCGCTCGCCTCCTGCATGCCGGAATCAGTCTATCCCGCTTTCCAGGACGCCGTCACCGCACACGGCCTGCTTTCCAATGATGATTTCAGCCTGCTCCTCGCCGCGCGGCTCCTCACAGAAACGAAGGAATCCCTTTCCTCTTATCTTGATCTTTCGCCGGATCTTGCCAACCGTATCCTCCGCCTGCGCCACGCATGCTCCTCATTCTCGGAGTTCGCCCTGCAGCTCAAAACAAAAGAGATGACCTACACCCGCATCAGCCGTGCCCTGATGCATCTGCTTCTGAACCAGAAAACATTGTACCCGGCCGGCTATAACCGTGTTCTCGGTTTCCGAAAAAGTGCCGGTGCATTGTTAAAAGAGATTAGAAGACGTTCTTCTCTGCCGCTCATTGCCAAGGCAGCCGACGCCCCGCGGCTTCTTACCGGCGATGCACTTGCCGCCTTTGAGAGCGATATACAGGCCTCTCTTTTTTACGAGACTGTCCGTTCTCACAAAACAGGGACACCGTTCGTCCATGAATACACAAAAAAGCTGGTTCTGTTATAGAACCAGCTTTTTTCCAGCAGCAGCATCATCTGCTGCTGTGGAACTGTATAGTCCTCCACAAACAGGAAAACATTTTTTGTATCTGCACTTTCTCTTGTAAAGTCAAACTGCATGAAACGCATCTCACCATTCAGTATAAAATTGATCATAACATGATGCATGATGTGTTCTGCTGTTCCCTGTGTGATTGCTTCCATCGTCATCTGCTGTTTTATCCGATTAAGATCATCTATATTGCCAGATGCATAACGCATGAGTATCTTCAAAATCAATGTACAGGATTTCTATATAATGATTTTTAAGAGCTTTTTCATATATTGCAGCCTGAACCGCTTTCTCCAACAACTGAATTCCTCCTTGTTTTCTCATGTACTATTAATGCTTCATAGCACTCCCGCTATAAATTACTTTCATCAGTAATTCCACATCAACAGGCTTAGCAACATGTTCATTCATCCCTGCTTCTTTTGCCCTTATTCTGTCCTCCGTGAACGCATTTGCTGTCATTGCAATGATCGGTATTTTCTTTGCATCCTCTCTGTCCAGAGACCTAATCATCTTTGTAGCTTCATAACCATTCATGACCGGCATCATAATGTCCATAAGAATGACATCAAATTCACCAGGTTCACTATTTCTGAACAGTTCAACAGCTTCCTGACCATCCCATGTTTTTGTCACGTCGGCACCTTTTTTCTTTCAGGAAATCCTCTCTTAGCTGCCCGCCGTTTTCTGTTTCCATTTTAATATTTTTACTCATTTGTCTGGCACTTTCAATGGCACGGAGGAGACTTTTGGATTCCGAAGATTCATTATAATGGGTGTAGTGGAACACTGCACTTTCACATAGTTTACAATCTCCACCATTCTTTTCTCTGCTTCTGCTTTTTCTGCGTGGAAGAAATAAAACAGAGAGACTACAGCTACACAGATTCCTATCAGACCGCCGAGCAGCTGGATCCGTTTTTCTCCACCTCCAGATACTTCTGGGGATCATCCAGGTATTTTTCAATGATTTTCAGGGATGTGCCATCCAGACGCATCTCTTCCTGTGTCTGGCCCATCTGCTCACAGATTCCCCTGTCATCCTCTTTTGCAAAAGCAACGCCTATTCCGGTGATCATCAGAGGCTCTTCCAGGATACGGAAGCGTCCTAATAAAATTACTATAGTTTTTCTTAATTTCAATGAATGATTATGTTTTTGCGTTTACTACCCCTTTTTTGTCAGCAGTTTTGTGATCGCTCTTTTTAATCGCGGAATATCAATCGGCTTTCCAATATGTTCATTCATCCCGGCCTCCAGACATGCTTTCCGATCTTCCTCAAAAGCATTTGCCGTCATGGCAATGATTGGAATCTTTTTGGCATCTTCACGTTCCAGCATACGAATTGCTTTTGTTGCTTCCAGCCCATCCATGACCGGCATCATCACATCCATGATGATGACATCATACTCATCCAACCTGGAATTCTGAAATATTTCAAGTGCCTCTTTTCCGTTTTTCGCTTCTGTAATGTTCAGATGCTCCTCCCCCAGGATTTCATGGGCTATCTCCATATTAATGACATTATCTTCAACAAGAAGCACCCGTTTTCCTGACAGATCCATATCCTGTGAGTAGCTGTCCTTCTGTGAATCATTATTTTCAACCAAATAATCTATCTCAAATGGAACCGTAACCGTAAACGTGCTTCCTACATTTTCTTCGCTTTCCAGTTCTATCGTTCCACCCATCCGTTCAACAATATCTTTGACAATCGAAAGTCCCAGACCGGAGCCACTGAATGTTGTAGTTGACTGTTTGCCTTCCTGCGCAAAAGCATCAAACGCATGTTTTTGAAATTCTTCACTCATACCAAGACCGGTATCTGAACATACAAACTGAAAAACAGCCATATTCCCATCATCCGATAATTCTTCGCAATGAACATTCACTGTTCCATGAAAATGATTGTATTTAATCGCATTGGAAGAAAGATTCATTAAAACCCTGCTCAGATGTACCGGACTTCCAATCAAATATCTGTGGCGGATTGTGCTTGCTTCCACGCCGCCTTCAAATCTTACACCATTCTCATAAGCACTCATTGCAACAACTGTCAGATTATTCCTTAACAGTTCTGCCAGATCAAAGGATTTATGTTCCAACACAAGGGAACCGGATTCCAGTTTGCTGATATCCAGGACATTGTTGATCAGATTTTGCAGATAATCGGCGGACTGAAGTACCTTCTTCCTGCATTCCCTTAACTTGACCACATCATTGTTATATTTTTCAGCGATATGGATCATCCCCACAATTCCGTTTAGCGGTGTACGGATATCGTGGCTCATACGCCGGAGAAAGGCTGTTTTTGAAAGATTCGCGCGATGAGCATCTTCCATGCTTTCCTTAAGCTGTTTCTGATACATGAGTTCCCGTGATTTTTCTTCCGTAATATCTCGTACGACATAAAGCACATCCACAGCGTTTCCATGTGCATCTCTGCTCTTTACAATAAATCTGGCCAGCCGCCATTCTCCGTTTACTCCCATAAATTCAATCGAAACAGAATTCGTATTACGAAGTCTCTCTGTCAATGTATCAAAGTCAAGAAACTCCCGGTATTTTTCTCTCCCTTCCTGGGCGGCAAATGCTGTTGGAAGCCTTTCCATAACATCATCAATTTTCCCCTTTTGTCCAAGGATTTTTTGCACAAGGTCATGGCCTTTCAAAAGCTCATATGTCCGCTCTTTAACATTGGCTTGTACGATTGTTACATACAACGTAGCAATTGCGGCAATAATCTCTGACCTCTTTGTTGCCTCATCAAGAGCCTTTTTCAACAGTACCGTACTTTTCAGATTTTTCCTCACACATCCAAGATGTCCGCCAACATCAGACAGCAGTGTAATGGAAATCTCATTCTGCCTCAAATCAGGATTATCTACCCCGATAAATCCATTCATCTGATGATTGGCATAAATCGGCACCGCAATCAAGGAACATATTTCCTGTGTTTTTAACAATTCATATTCTTCCGGTTCAGAATTTTTTGTCGCTTCCAGATCCTGAATCACGATTACTTCCTTGTTTTCAAATCGTTTCACCCAGTTCGGCATCGAACTGACCGGGATTGCCTGAAGGTTATCTATCTCTGGTGCCACTCCATCGGCACACCATTCAAATGTATTGCTCAGGCTGTCCTTCTGATCGGTTTCCCAGTCAAAAACATATACCCGGTCTGCCCCTGTATAGTTTCCAATCGCCTGCAACAAAGAGTGAATGATTTCTGACAGCTCCTGCTCATTTTCCACCTGATCCATAAGCGATATCTGATGCAGGATCGTATCCATACTATGTAATTTTATTTGATAGAGTTCCTGAATATCTTTTGTTTTCATTTTCTATCCCCCCCTGCAGTAAAACTATTATGGTTACGTCTGTGAAATAACACCGTAAGAAAGGATCCTGCTACGGCAGGATTCTCCGCCTAAACTTATGCAAAAAAACTGGTTTTATTATACTCTAACACTTTACTGCACACAAGAAAAACATTACCTTTTAGCGTTAAAAGGCAAAAAAAGAACAGCAACTGTGCCCGAAGTTCCAGTGATGTGTATCAAAAACGGAAATGGACTTTCGGCAGATATATTTTCTTCTGTTTCTCTGTCTTCAGGATCAGATGGAGGAACTGACAAAACAGACACAGACCCGCAATGATAAGATGCAGCTGATGATGGAACAGATCGTGCTGTCCAATAAGAGCAGCCAAAAAGAATGAAAACAGCTTCCAGATGCCATATCCAGATGTTACCGCTTTGTGCCTGAAAAGTCGAAGTTGAGGAACATCATATTTTGGAGATCTGAAGATCGCAGGGTGCTGGGTACATTACAGGCGCAAGTTCCATGAGGCACTGGAGGTCATACCGAAAGATCTGAGGAAACAGTCTGTTTTGTACCTCATCATGAACCAGATCCGTGCGATTTACCGGGAGGAAGGAAAGCTTTCCGGTCTTTCATCAGACGAACGGACTGCCCATCGACTTTTACATAATAAATTCCGCTGATCCATTTAGACTCCTGCAGCGCTCCGTTCTTATCCATGTAATACCATTTTCCACCGATCTTCTGCCAGCCAGTCTGCATTTTGCCGTTTTTGTTCAAATAATACTTTGTGTTTTCTATGGCGGCCTTCACATCCACATCCGCAGAGGTATTGCTAGAACAACGGCTGCTACCGCTGAAGTTCCCCGTAATAATTCATTTTTTCTTACACTTTTTATGGGTTGCAAGTAAAATTATCAGTATGTAATATATCATACTATACATTCCTTAAAATTACTATTTTTATTTGCGCAGATAGTAAAAAAAGCCGGCAGCGATCCTTTCCATCCAGGATCACTGCCGGCTTTTCAGCTGTCTTTTTAGTTTTTAAACGAATGAATCGGTGCCGGGATTCTTCCGGTGCGGTTGACGAATGCCTCGCAGGAGAAGTTGTTGACCGGCATGATCGGTGCATAGCCGAGGAGGCCGCCGAATTCTACGGTCTCGCCCACGCCTTTTCCGATGACCGGGATCAGGCGGACTGCCGTTGTTTTCTGGTTGACCATACCGATGGCAAGCTCATCTGCGATGATTCCGGAGATGGTCGATGCTTTCGTGTCTCCCGGGATGGCGATCATGTCAAGGCCTACAGAGCAGACACAAGTCATAGCTTCCAGCTTCTCGATGGTCAACGCACCGTCGTTGACTGCGTTGATCATACCCTGGTCCTCAGAAACCGGGATAAATGCGCCGGAGAGGCCGCCGACATAGGAAGATGCCATAACACCGCCCTTTTTCACCTGATCGTTCAGAAGTGCCAGCGCCGCTGTCGTTCCCGGTGCACCTGCGTGCTCGAGGCCGATCTCCTCAAGGATATCCGCAACGGAATCTCCGATCGCCGGAGTCGGTGCCAGGGAAAGGTCAATGATACCAAACGGAATGTTCAGCCGCTTGGAAGCCTCCTGTGCAACGAGCTGGCCGACACGCGTTACCTTAAATGCGGTCTTCTTGATCGTCTCGCAGAGTACCTCAAAGTTCTCGCCGCGTACTTTTTCCAGAGCATGTTTGACAACACCAGGGCCGGAAACGCCGACATTGATGATGGCATCCGCCTCGGTTACACCGTGGAAAGCGCCTGCCATGAACGGGTTGTCGTCCGGTGCATTGCAGAAAACAACGAGTTTTGCGCATCCAAGGCAGTTGTTCTCTTTGCTTGCCTCCGCCGTCTTCTTGATGATCTCACCCATCAGTTTGACAGCATCCATGTTGATACCGGTTTTGGTAGAGCCAAGGTTGATGGAGCTGCAGACAAAATCCGTAACAGCCAGTGCCTGCGGGATAGAACGGATCAGAAGCTCATCTGCTGTCGTCATACCTTTGCTTACCAGAGCAGAATAGCCGCCGAGGAAATTGACGCCGACTTCTTTTGCCGCACGGTCCAGAGTCTGTGCAATCGTCACGAAATCCTCCGGCGTTCTGCAGGCTGCTGCGCCGACTAAGGCAATCGGGGTAACGGAAATTCTCTTGTTTACAATCGGAATACCGAACTCGCCCTCGATCTCCTCACCTACGGAAACCAGATTTCTGGCAGTCGTCGTGATTTTATCGTAGATTTTACGGTTCAGCTTGTCAAGATTGGAGTCGATACAGTCCATAAGACTGATTCCAAGGGTAATGGTACGAACGTCCAGATTCTCTTTTTCGATCATCTCGTTCGTTTCCTTTACTTCAAACAGATTTATCATGTCGTTTTTCTCCTTCGCTTTAGATACGGTGCATCATATTGAAAATATCTTCATGCTGGCAGCGGATGACAACGCTGATGGAACTTCCAATCTCCTCCAGATCTTTTGCAAGCTCTGCGTTGGATTTCTCGCTCTTGGAGACGTCCGTTACCATCATCATGTTGAAATATCCCTGCACAATCGTCTGAGAAATGTCTTCGATGTTTACCTGGTTCTCTGCCAGATAATTACATACCTTTGCGATAATGCCCACGGTGTCCTTGCCTACGACAGTGATAATTGTCTTCTTCATGTTTCCATTCTCCTTTTTCTGGTTTTATGTCAAAGCCCCGGAAAAACCGGTAATGGCGGCCTTGCGAAAAACATGGTATGTAGCTCTAAAAATGTATATTTAAACCTCAATTAACGGTGATACTTCGCTTCTTTTAGCGACAGCGAGATGAAAATCACCCGAGTGATACGGATTATCACCCGTTGTGACCTCGCAGGCCACGGTTTCAAAGGCCAGTGCCTCATAATTATTTTCCTTACTCAAATGGCCGAGCAGCACTTCCTGCAGATTGTCGTGCAGAATCTCGCAGAGGAGATGGCCTGCCGCCAGGTTCGATAAATGGCCTTTCGCCCCGGCGATCCGCTGTTTTAACGGATACGGGTACGGTCCGACCGCAAGCATGTTCTCGTCATGATTTGCCTCTAACAAAACGGCATCCAGCCCGGTCAGATTCTGAACCGTGTAATCGCTGTAAACGCCAAGATCCGTCGCAATCGCAATCGATTTCCCGCCGGATTCCATGCGGTAGCCGACCGGCTCTGCCGCATCGTGGGAGATCGTAAACGGATGTACGGCGATGTCTCCCAGTGTAAACGTGTCATCCGCGTGAATCGTGTGAAAAATCCCCTCCGGGAACTTTCCAAGGCTCTTCGTCTGCTGCATCGCCTGAATTGTTCCATCCGTTGCGTAAATCGGAATACCATACCGGCGCGCCAGCACGCCAAGGCCCTGGATATGATCGGAATGCTCATGTGTCACGAGAATGCCGTCCAGCTCCTTCGCGCTGCGGTCGAGAACAGCCAGTCCCGCCTCCACGCGCTTTCCGCTGATGCCCGCATCGATCAGAAGGCTTGTGGTCTCGCTTCCCGCGAAAATGCAGTTTCCGCTCGAACCACTTGCAATACTACAAAGTTTCATATTTTTTCATCCTATGGTCTAACTGTTTTTTTGTTTCCTCAAAATCGCCGCTGTTGTCGATTTCAAAATCGCAGTGGCTGCTGAATTCATCCTCGGAAAGCTGATTTGCCATGATTTCGCGAACTTTCTTCTCGGAATAGCCGCGTCCTTCGATCAATCGCTCCTTCCGGACTTCTTCATCCGCATAAATATACCACAGTTCATCACAAATTTCATCATATTTTTCTTCGATTAAGAGTGCGGCCTCCACAAAGACGTATTCCGTCCCTGCTTTTTCCGCGGCTGCAATGGCTTTTTTGATATACCGTTTTACCGCCGGATGAACGATCGCATTCAGGGCTTTTAACTTTTCTTCGTCCTGAAAAACGATCTCAGCAATCCGTTTCCGGTCAAGTTCGCCGGTCTCTGTGGTGATCTGTCTGCCGAACAGCTTCACAATCTCTCCATAGCATTCGCCGCCCGGCAGCATCACAAGGTAACCTGCCTCGTCCGCCTGGATCACCGTTGCATCATAATTCTGTCCAAGGTACGTGAGCACTTCGCTTTTTCCGGCGCCCACGCCGCCTGTAATTCCAAAAACTTTCATTCTTTTGTATCCTTTCGCTCCTGGTATGAGTGCACTATTTCGCCTCGTACCAGTTGTTTCCTGTGTGCATATCGATCTCGAGTTTGACAGCCAGATGTGCTGCCCCGGTCATCTCCTCTTCCAGGATCTGTTCTGCCTTTTCGAGCTCGTCTTCCGGCACTTCCAGCAGCAGCTCATCGTGTACCTGAAGAAGAAGTCTGGTCTTTAACTGCTCCTCTTTCAGCCGTTTCGCCACGTGGATCATCGCTATTTTAATAATATCCGCCGCCGTTCCCTGGATCGGCGCATTCATCGCAACGCGCTCGCCGAATGACCGCTGCATAAAGTTGCTCGATTTCAGTTCCGGCATCGGCCGTCTGCGTCCGAACATCGTCACGGAATAGCCTTTCTCTTTGGCATCCTCCACGCAGCGGTTCAAAAACTCATGGATACCCGGATACGTCTCGAAATACTGCTGGATATAGGCCTCTGCCTCTTTCCGGCTGATGCCGAGATCCTGGCCCAGACCGAACGAACTGATGCCGTATACGATACCGAAGTTGACCGCCTTCGCATTTCTTCTCTGCAGCGGTGTTACCTCTTCAAGCGGCACATGGAACACTTTCGATGCCGTCATGCGGTGGATATCCTCCGCCTCGCGGTACGCCTCGATCAGGTTTTCATCGCCCGACATATGGGCCAGCACGCGGAGCTCAATCTGGGAATAGTCGGCATCCAGAAAGACACAGCCAGGCTTTGGCACGAAGGCTTTCCGGATCAGACGGCCAAGCTCCATCCGCACCGGAATGTTCTGCAGATTCGGATCGTTACTGCTGATGCGGCCGGTCGCGGTGATGGTCTGGTTAAATGTCGAATGGATTCTTCCATCTTTCCCGATCACGGCCTGCAGACCGTCGGCGTACGTCGATTTCAGTTTGGCAAGCTGGCGGTACTCCAGAATATCGGCAACGAGTTTGTGATCCGGTGCGAGCTTTTCGAGCACATCGGCGGCGGTGGAATAACCCGTCTTGGTCTTTTTGCCGCCCGGAAGCTGCAGCTTTTCAAACAGAATCACGCCGAGCTGCTTCGGGGAATTGATGTTGAACTCCTCGCCGGCCTCCTCGTAGATCTGTGCCTCCAGCTCTCCGATCCGCTCCGCCAGCTCAGCTCCGTAAACGGAAAGTGCTTCTTTTTCTGCGGCGATTCCATCCGCTTCCATCTGACGGAGCGTAAACACCAGCGGAATCTCCACATTCCGGTACAGATCCCACATGCCCTGCTCCTTCAGCAGCTTTTCCATGTTTTCCTGTGCGGCAAATACAGCATACGCCTGATGACCTGCATACGACTCCTGCTGTTCCGGCGTCATCTTTCCTGCGGCCGGAATCTTGCTTCCGCCGAAGATCTCTTCCACTGCCGGCACATAGCGGTGTACGTACTCTTTTACGATATCATCGTACGAATACTGTGATTTCAATGGATTTAATAAATACGCGGCAATTCCGGCATCAAACAGATGGGCTTCATCGGCGTCCGGCATATCCTTCAGAAATTCTTTTCCGTCCATGACGCAGAAAACCGGAATCTGCTTCTGCAGCTCAGTCAATTTTTCTTTTAAATAATCTCCGGTCAGGAAACCTTCTGCTGGGAAGTAAACAACATCCGGCTCTCCGCTTCCATACGCAACTGCCATACCGACAAGTGAACGGCTCCGATCTGCCATCGGTCCGTCCTTCGGGGTTTCTTCTGTCAGAAGAGCGGCTCCTGCCTTCTCCTCCTTCGCGATGGTTTCAAAGAGTTCTTCCGTCTCGGAAAAATCCGTTACGGTGCGCAGAAAGACGGCATCCTCTGGTTCTGCATTCGTCTCTTCGAAGCGGCCCAGCAGGTTCTTAAACTCCAGACGTTTGAACATCTCATACGCTTTTGGTGTATAAAAATTCGAGAGTGCCGCTTTTTCACGGTCGAGCTCCACCGGCGCATCAGTATCAATCGTTGCAAGTTTTTTGCTTAATTCCGCCAGATCATAATGATCACGCATCGCTTCTTTTGCCTTGTTCGGTTTGATCTCCTCGAAATGTGCATGCGCATTTTCCAGTGTCTCGTACTGCAGCAGGATTTTCGTCGCGGTTTTCTCGCCGACACCCGGCAGACCCGGGATATTGTCTGCGGTATCGCCCATCAGCGCTTTCAGATCGATGATCTGTTTCGGGAGAAGACTGTATTTTTCCAGCACCTCTGCCGTGTGGTAATTTTCAATCGTCGTCACACGCTTTACGGTCTTTGGAATCCGGATCAGAATGTGGTCCGTTGCAAGCTGCAGCAGGTCGCGGTCTCCGGATACGATCGTAACTTCCATCCCTTCCGCCTCGCATTTGCGGCCGAGCGTTCCTAAGATATCATCCGCCTCATAGCCCTCTTTTGTGACAATCTCAATGTCCATTGCTGCGAGCACTTCCTGGATCACCGGGACCTGTTCGCGCAATTCCTGCGGCATCGGCTTTCTCGTTCCCTTGTACTGGTCATACATTTTGTGGCGGAATGTCGGCGCATGGAGGTCAAACGCCACGGCAAGATACTGCGGCTGCTCCTCATCGAGAATTTTAAACAGAATATTCAGGAATCCATATACGGCGTTCGTGTGCAGTCCTTCTGCATTGGACAGATCCGGTACGCCGTAAAAAGCCCGGTTCAGAATACTGTGTCCGTCCAGTAATACGATTTTATCACTCATAATAATCCTTTCAGCCAGGGTAATTCTATCACTTCAAAATAGTGCAGAGCCAGGAGCACCAGAAACAGAACGAGAATCAGCATCAGCACCCGGAAAAACGTATCTTTGTACCGGCGGTGTCTCGCTTCTTCCTCTTTTTTCTCCAGATCGCGTTCCAGAAGTCCTGTCAGATTGTAGGAATCGGGCGCGTCATCCTCGAAATATGCCATCGCACGGTTCACAATAAAATATGTCTCCAGTTCCTCGTGGCATGTATGGCATTTCCGGATATGGGAAATAAACGGTTCCATCTCTTTCTCCGGCATATTTCCCTGCACGTATGGCTGTATTAATTTTTCTGCTTCTTTACAGTCCATAAAATCCTGCTCTCCTTTTGTATCCGGCCAGTGTTTTCCTCTGGCCGTTTTTTCTGCTATCTACCATCATACACTATTTTCTCATAATTTAAAAGAGACAACCCGCCGAAAATGGGTTGTCTCTTGTTCTCTTATAAGATAACTGTTTTCTAGTGGATTTCCATTATGCACGGACAATGTTCGGGGTCTCTTTTCCTGCCTCGAAATCCAGTGCATTCTGCAGTGTGGTCTCTGCAATCGCACGCAGTGCTTCCTCGGTGAAGAATCCCTGATGTGAAGTGATCATAACGTTCGGGAAGGACAGGAGACGTGCTGTGGTGGAGTGCTCCAGAATCTCATCGGAACGGTCCTCGAATACGTTCGGGGTTTCCTCCTCGTATACGTCAAGGCCGACGCCGAAGAATTTTCTTGCACGGATTCCCTCGATCAGGTCGTCTGTCTTTACCAGACCTCCGCGGGACGTATTGACCAGGATCACGCCGTCTTTCATCTTTTTGATGCTCTCGCGGTTGATCATGTGGTATGTGCTGTCCATCAGCGGGCAGTGCAGGGAGATCAGATCACTCTGTGCCAGCAGTTCATCAAGAGTTACGTACGTAACAAAATCTTTTAAGGATTCATTCTGGTATACATCGTAAGCAATGACTTTCATGCCGAAACCGCGGCAGATTCTTGCCATAGCCGCACCGATTTTTCCGGTTCCGACGATTCCGGCGGTCTTCTGATAGAAGTTAAATCCCATCAGTCCGCCCAGGCTGAAGTCGTTTTCTCTTACTTTCGTATATGCTTTGTGCATGTGGCGGTTTACCGTCATGGCCAGTGTCATCGCATGCTCAGCTACAGCCTCCGGGGAGTAACCCGGTACACGGCGTACATCAATGCCGTATTTTGCAGCTGTCTTTAAATCTACGTTGTTGAAGCCTGCGCAGCGCATCAGGATCAGCTTGACGCCTGCCTCATGCAGTGCTTCTACGGTTTTTGTTCCGACATCGGAGTTTACGAAGGCGCACACGGCATCGTAGCCCTTTGCCAGGGAAGCGGTTCTTGCAGCAAGGCCGGTTTTTAAATATTCCACTTCAATTTCTGGAAACTGCTCTTTGGTTCGGTCGAAAGATTCTCTGTCGTAGCTCTGGGTATCGTAAAATAAAATTTTCATAATGTTTTTCCTCCTCGCTTTGCGGTCATCTTATTGTTCCCGCTTACAGGTATTACTATACTTCATTGTTAAAACTTTGTCAATGTATTATTTGTTAAAATTTTATCAATTAGTAAATTTATTTTCAACATCTTTCACAACAGTACAAATTTACTGGATCACCTCGTCCAGGAACCGGGACGGCTCGACTTTCTTTTCAAACCGTTCCTCCACATAACAGAGCGTCAGCTCTTTCCGGGCGCGCGTCATTCCGACGTAGAACATCCGCCGCTCCTCCTCGATCGCCTCCGCAAGGACTGCTTTCTGATACGGCATTACGCCCTCGTTGACGTCAAGAAGATAGACCTTGTCGTACTCGAGTCCCTTGACGCTGTGCAGGGTGGAAACCATAACTCCTTCCGCACTCTCTGCGCGCTGCTTCTGTTTTTCCTTCATCTTCTGCTGGTATTCCTCAATATGTGCAAACCAGCCCTCGATGCTTTTCTGGCTCTTTGCCGCCTCCTGCAGCTCGTCCAAAACGGAAATCAGATCATCCTCTTTCAGATGGCGGTATGCAGCATATTCCTTCACATACTGTTCATAGCCGATCGCATAGCGGATGTAATTGACCGCGCCGAACGGCGATAAATGCGTCAGTGTCGTGATATCCTGCTCCAGTTTGCGGATCCGCTGGCACATCCAGTCTTTTTCTTCGTAATATTCCAGAAGTGCATCGAACGAAACAGTCGCCTCCTCAAAGGCATCCCGCGACAGATAACGGTTCGGGCGGTTGGCAATCTTTAAAAACTCGCCGCGCTTCCGGCTTCCCATCGCAAGATTCAGATACGTCAGCAGATCTTTCGCAATCCAGTGGTCATAGAGATCCGGCAGGGTATCCCGCATCTGGAACGGGATCTGTGCTTCCATCAGTTCCTCTATTGCTGTCCGGCAGCCAAGATTCGTGCGGAACAAAAGCGCCATCTCTTCATACGGACAGCCGTTTTTCTCCGCCTCCCGCAGCTCCTCGGCAACGGCACGCATCTCCTCGCGCGGGTTCTTATATCCCCGGATTGCAACCGGAGCGCCTTTCTCGTTGTTGGTGGAAATCACCTTTTCATACCGCTTTTTGTTGTGGTGGATCAGGCATTGGGACCGCTTCACGATAAATTCCGTACTACGGTAATTTTTATCGAGCACTACCTGCGCCGCGCCCGGGTAATCTTTCGGAAAATTCAGCATGATCTCCGGCTTGGCCCCGCGGAACTGATAAATCGACTGATCGTCATCCCCGACAATAAAGAGGTTATTTTCCGGCAGCGCCAGCATCCGCACAATCTCATACTGCACGGGGCTGATGTCCTGAAACTCGTCAATCAGGATATACTGAAATTTCTGCTGCCAGGCGCGGAGGACCTCCGGCCGCTCCAGAAAGAGACGTTTGCACTGCACCATCAGATCGTCGAAATCGAGTTTTTTGTTCTCCTTCCGCCATTTCTCATACGCCTCATAGATTTCGCGGAACTTTTCCTGCGGCATACAGGCGGAATAGTAATGTTCCAGCGGGATCTGATTGTTCTTCACAGTGCTGATTTCGCGCGCCAGATTTTCCTCGAGATCCTCTTCCTCCAGGTCTCTGGCATAGTGGTTGACCAGCTCGCGCATCAGCCGCTTTTTCTCTTCCTCGCTTAAAATATTGTTGCCGGACATGCGGTACGTATGGCGCAGAATCGCGTAGAATACCCCGTGGAACGTTCCAAAGGTGACCTGGGTACTCGTCTTTCCCATCGCCTTCAAATACCGCTCCTTCATCTCTTTTGCCGCCGCACGCGTAAATGTTACGACAAGAATACGAGAGGCGGAAATGCCGCTCGTTACAAGCTGGCAGGTCCGCCCCGTAATCACTGCGGTTTTCCCCGACCCCGGTCCGGCAAGGACCATCATGGGGCCGGTGGTATGCATCACCGCTTTTTTCTGTGAATTATTATATATCATTTGGATAATTTCTCAATCGCTTTGTCGATGCGGGCAAGAGACTCCTCTTTTCCCAGAACCTCAAGGATTTCCGTTGCGCCGGCCGGTGTCATCTGTTTTCCGGAAAGAGCGGTACGGATCGGCCACATAATATAACCGGTCTTGTATCCTTTTTCTTTTCCGAATGCGCTGAGCATCTCAAAGAGAGCATCATTGCTGAAATCTTCCTGCGCTGCCAGCAGCGGTTTTACTTCCTGAAGAAGTGCAAGGGAGGTCTCCTCGTTTGTCTTCATCTTTTTGTGAGTGTACATCGAAGCGTCGTACTCCGGAACTTCCTCGAAGAAGTCGATGAGGTCTGCAATATCCGGGAATACTTCGATTCTTGTTTTTACCATGGCTGCAATTTTCTTAAAATCGAGCGGACGGTGGATTGTCTTCTGGATATACGGAAGCGCCATCTCATAGAACTTCTCGTCGTCCATTGCCTTCATGTACTCGCCGTTCATCCAGCGGAGTTTTGTCATATCGAAAACGGCCGGAGATTTGCTGATGTGGTGGTAATCGAAGATTTTTACCAGCTCCTCGAGAGAATAGATCTCGCGGTTTCCTTCCGGGCTCCATCCAAGAAGGGCTACGAAGTTGACAATGGCATCTTTTAAGAAGCCCTGATCGATCAGGTCTTCATAAGAAGAATGGCCGCAGCGTTTGGACAGCTTCTGATGCTCCTCGTTGGTGATCAGCGGACAGTGTACGTAAACCGGAACTTCCCAGCCGAATGCCTCGTAAATACGGTTGTATTTCGGGGATGAGGACAGATACTCATTACCGCGGACAACGTGGGTTACACCCATCAGATGGTCGTCGATGACGTTTGCGAAGTTGTAGGTCGGATATCCGTCGGATTTGATCAGGATCAGGTCTTCCAGCTCCTCGTTGTTTACGGTGATGTCTCCGTAGATCTCATCGTGGAAGGTTGTGGTTCCTTCGGTCGGCATATTGAAACGGATGACGTACGGTTTGCCGGCTGCCAGATTGGCCTCTACTTCCTCTTTGGAAAGACCAAGGCAGTGTTTGTCGTAGATCGAGATTTCTTTTCCGCCTACGTTACGCTTGCACTGGCTCAGGCGCTCTGCGTCACAGAAGCAGTAATAAGCGTCACCCTGCTCTACCAGCTGTTTTGCGTATTTCAGGTACAGACCTGCTGCATTACGCTCGCTCTGTACGTACGGGCCGCAGCCGCCGTCTTTGTCCGGTCCCTCGTCGTGTACCAGGCCGGTCTCTTTTAAGGTACGGTAGATGATATCAAGTGCGCCTTCCTGGAAACGCTCCTGGTCGGTATCCTCGATACGGAGCATAAAGGTTCCGTCATCGTGTTTTGCGATCAGATACGCATACAGGGCAGTACGCAGATTTCCTACATGCATCCGGCCTGTCGGGCTCGGTGCAAATCTTGTTTTTACATTGCTCATTTTTCTTTTCTCCTGATTTCTGGTTTTTCTGGAACAATCCTTTTGTCTGTTCCCTTCCACCATTTATTTAGAATGGAAAACAGCCCGGCGTTTCTTCCGAGCTGCACCATCCTTCCACTTTTGCCAGCGGCAATGCTCTTTTTCAGACCTCTACGCCGTGCTGTTTCAAATATTCCATAAAGTCGCCGACGGTAGAAAGGTCTGTCAGTTCGTCGGTGTCGATTTCAATTCCGTACTCGTCTTCTAATGCCATAACCATCTCATAGAGATCCAGGGAATCTGCACCCAGGTCATCTTTAAAAGAGGTATCTTCGTTGATGCTGTCTGCATCACAGTTGAGCTGTTCTACTAAAATTTCTTTTATCTTTTCTAACATTATTCTGCTCCTTCCTGCCTCTACCCGGCAGCCAGTATTTCTTTCGAAAAAAGTGTATCTGTTATTCCGGCATTTGTCAATAGATTTTTCTACTTTTACTGTTCTTCCGCCTGCGCCTCTCCTTCTCCGCTCTTTCCATCCTGGAACACAATAAAGCGGGAGACGCACAGGGCAATGCCGATTTCCGTCAGGATAAAGAGCACCGATGTTCCTCCGTAACTGATAAATGGAAGGGTAATTCCCGTTGCCGGCATCAGTTTCAGAACGACGCACAGGTTCAGAATAACCTGAATGGAAATATGTGCAAAAACGCCGCTCACCATCAGCATTCCATACGCGTCCGGCGCATTCTGTGCAACCACAAACAGACGGTACAGCAGGTAGCCAAACAGCAGCAATACAAGAAGCGCGCCAAATATTCCAAGCTCCTCGCAGATGATCGAGAAGATCATATCGTTCTGTGCTTCCGGAATTGTTGTAATCTTCTGCGTACTGTTGCCAAGTCCTTTTCCGAGAAATCCACCGGAGCCAATCGCATAAAGTCCCTGCAGAATCTGATAGCTGCCTCCGGAAAGCCATTCATAGATACGGTTCGACCGGAAGTCACCGCCTATTCTTTCAAAGATCTGCAGATTATTTTTTAAAATGATAATCGCAAAAACGCCAATTACCGCCGCGCCCGGAATCACACGCGCATAAAATTTTACCTCCGGGTCCGCCAGAAACAAAATGACGCAGGCGATGAGTCCCAGAATAATGGCGGTACTCAGGTTGTCCGTCAGAATCCACGCAGCCAGCGCCTGCAGCACGCCAAGTCCGAGGACAATCGCTTTTGCGCGGATGGTACGCATATTTTTTCCCATCTTCAGGATAATGTATGGCAAATACAGAATCAGCCCCAGCTTTCCAATCTCCGCAGGCTGAAGACTGACACCGCCGATCCGGAGCCATCTTCTCGCCCCGTAGGCTTCATAACCAAGCGGCGTAAACCTTACCGCCGCCATCAGAAGGAGACTTCCCCAGTATACCAGTGCTGCAATCCGCTGGAACCATACACTATGATAATCTACAAACTTCGACAATATCACAATCCCCACCAGAACAATAGCAGAAAGCCCCGCCTGATGCGTGAAATAATACATATCATTTCCCTTGAATGTACTGGCCGCCTCGTAGGCGCTCGCGCTGTACAGCATAATCAGTCCGAAGCTGACCAGCAAAATAGTGCAGGCCAGCAGGTTATAATCATAAAAATCCGAAGGAAGTTTTTTCTTCCTCTTTTTCTTCTTTTCTTTCTTCTGGGATGGCATGTTTACTTTCTCTGCCATGAAGTTTCCACCTCCATTGTTTTACTCCATTTATTTCAGTGCATAGCCAAGCAGGCTGACAAAGCCCGGATTTCGGTCGGTCGTTCCGAGGATAACCTTACGCACCAGCTCCGGATCGTCCGTGATAATGTTGTCCACGCCGCAGTTGACCATCCGCTGCATATCTCCCTGATAATTCAGCGTCCAGGCACAGACTTCTTTACCAAGACTGTGCGCATGCTCTACAAAGCTTTCTGTGATGTACGTATATTTTACAGAAAAGAAGTCCGCCGCGTCCATATCCTCCAGGCCTCCGTACGACATTTTCATCGTATACCCGGTCTTGATATCCGGATTGATTTTCTTTGCCTGCCTGAGGAAATTGTAGTTCATGGAAGTCAGCACACACTGATCCACAAAGTCATTGTCCTCGATGATTTTCACCACTTTTTTGACAATATTCTGGTTGTGGCCGTTGTATTTTACTTCAATATTCAGGTTGATTTTTCCTTTCGCGTACGCGATGACTTCTTCCAGCTTCGGAATCTGCTCGCCGCGGAATTTTTTGTTGAATCGTACACCGGCATCGAGCTGGCTGATTTCATCGTAGGTCAGGGTCCAGATGCTGGCATTCAGACCGGTTGTCCGCTTCAGATTTGTGTCGTGCATAAGGACAATCTCACCATCACTCGTCTCCTGTACATCGATCTCCGCGTAATCCGACATGCTGTCCACTGCATATTTGATCGCGCTCATCGTATTTTCCGGTGCTTTTCTGGCTCCGCCCCGGTGCGCTGACACCGAAATATACTGGGAGGAAGCCGTTGCCTCTGCACGTGTTGCGCGCATGGCATATACAAGATAAACCGTTTCTCCCGCCAGCATGGCGATCGTGAGAACCACCGCCGTTACCGGACCGCAGAAGGTGCGTACCAGCTTCGAGCTCGGCTTTTTCGTTGTCCGGCTCTTCTGGTAGCCCTTTCGGGAGGAACGGATAAAAATCAGATACAGATACGTAATGCTTCCGACAAGGCCGAACGCTCCGCCGATCAGGCTCATCGTCGATTTGACCCAGTCACCGTAGACGATGACGGTACTGACAACGGTAGACGGCGTTTTCACCAGCTTTGCATAGGCAACGACAGCCGTTCCGAAAATCAGATACAAAACCCACGTAATCAGAAAAATCATCACCTGGAAAAAGACGTTGATGCCAAGCTCACGCAGCACGCGTTTTTCCAGTGTCTGGCGCACCCGCAGATGGGTATTTTTCTCTTTTTCCGTCATCATGCACCGGAACGGGATGGTGTAGGAAAACACAAACGAGAACGCGACAAGCAGAATCGTCAGCACCACCGGGATCCAGTATGCCGGGAAGGCATTGAAAATCTTCGTCAGGGAAACCTGAAGCAGTTTCATACTGCGGATGGCGCTGTAGCTGCTGTGCAGCCAAAGGTACGGGAAGCTCGCTGCCATGTAGAAAAACCAGGTCCATGGGCGGGCACGCACAAACTGTGCAGCTCCTCTTCCGCCGGCAAGCATCATGACAGGAACGGAAATCCGTTTTCGTTTCCAGGAGGCCTCCAGAGCCGCCATGACAGCATAGATTTCAAACAGCATACAGAAAAAGAAAACAAGCAGAATTCCAAAAATCAGCAGAAGGGTCAGCGGATGCAGCATGATCTTGTTGAAGTTTTCCGATGTCATATAACTCGTTCCCAGCTGTTTTAAGGAAAAGTTGATCGCCGCATTGGCGAGTCTTGAAACCAGCTGGCTGGAAAACAGGCGGTAGACCGTCTCAAATATCACGATGCTAAGCAGGTTTTTCTGCAAAAGTTTCCATGCCATATTCAGATAAATTCGTATCATTCCTGCATTTTTTACTGCCTTTTTTCTCATCTGCTGTTGTTCTCTCCTGTCAGCCGCAATTCCCCCGATGAATCTGTATGCAAAAATTACCTTTATTTTTTCTCTTTTGTATTTTACATTTGACACTTCGAGTCTTTTTTGAAGCTCTTTTCTTTCTGTTCATTTTAAACTATCTTCCAGTATAACACAAAACCGGGTCTTTGAGTATTCTTTTTTCTATTTCTGGTTGCACCACTTCTGCAGTTTTTTTACCATGGCGGATGGGCTGCTTACTGTGCCGTCGATCGGCGTACCGAGTTTTTTCTGCCAGGCGAGGATTGTCTGCGGACCGATATAGCCGTCCATGCCGGCCGATGCCCATTTCTGCATTTCTTTTACAAGGGCCGATCCGCCTTTTGGCGTACTGTCCCACTCGGCGGCTGTGATGCCATCACAGAATTTCCGGTTGACGGCCAGCTGATTGCTGATTTTTCCATCCTGCGGTGTGCCGAAAAGTTCCTGCAGACGGCGCGTCAGATTTTCGCCCCAGATTCCGTCCTCTGCGACTGTCTTTCCGGATGACTTTGCTGTCTCTGCCGATTTTTCTTTTGCGGGACCGGCATAACGGCAATACGCTGTATGGCAGTTGACCCAGCCTGCCCCTGAGAGAAGCCGTCCCCAGCTTGTGTTCTGGATTTCCGTCACCGTGTAGCTTCCCTGATCCCGGATCGTTCCGGCAATCCTGCTGTCCGCATCCGGTGCCTGACGGATGTTGAGGGCCGCTGTCTGCACCTGATAGATCCCGGGCGCATACGTTTTTCCTGTTCCGCTGCCTGCTGTTCCCGTTCCTGTGCTCCCTGCGCCGCTTCCGATCATCCGCTTCATGCGGTCCCAGTCACCGCGGTTCATGATCTGGCTCGGACAGTATTTGCTGCAGATGTCATAATGACGATAGACTCTTTCCAGCGGAATCCCCGTCTCCCGCATGATCTCCCGCACCAGTGCCGCAGTATTCTCAAATGCTTTTTCATAATTATACCCGGCCTGCACACACATCTCCACACCGATGCTGTTCTTGTTGCCGTACTGCTGAAACAGATTTTTTCCGCCGTAATTAATGCCGACATGCCAGCACCCCCGGCTGTGCGGTGCCGCCTGGTAGGCTGTGTCACCGTCATCGACGTAATAGTGTGCGGAAATGTTCTGGAAATTCCCGTCATGCTGTGCTCTCGCATGTGCCCGCGCATCGGCACCTGCTGCGAAGTTGTCGGTGTTGTGGACTACGATACATTTGGGATTGTTTTCCGCATACGTATTCTGATTTCCAAGATACGACCGATCAATTCTCATATTCTCCCCTTTCTGATGGTTCAGACTGCCCGGCATAACACAGATTTTTTGAAGCGCCGTTCACTCCGGCTTATGGATCTGCTTGATAATCTGATTCACATAATTGCTCAGCCCCGCCACCAGAATCCCCTGCGTGACCGCCGTAAAAACCGCCATCGCCCCCTCCTTCGCCGTCTCAATCTCACTCGTCGCCATCACCCAAACCGCACACAGCACCATGCTGATGCCGCCTAAGATCAGCGGAATGTACTTATTCTTCACCGCCTGCGCCTGCCGCAAAGCAACACCGAAAAAATACAGCACGAACGCAACGACGATGAGTTCGGGCTTTACATAATTCATTGCTTCCATGGAACATCCTTTCTGACTGTTCTGTTTTTGAAAGTCTTTTTTCTATATTATGATGGGATAATGATTTACGACTGGATAAGAATTTCTTACTGTAAACCCAAAAAATCCCACCTGTTTTTCAGATGGGATTTTCCAGTGGTGTGCTGTTCTTTGATTTTTAATTTACTATCTTGTGCAGCAATTCCCCTGACCTGCCCCTGGCTGCGGTGCCGCACAGAAAGTCTTTGCATCAAACGACGGATTAAACGCATAAAAGTTCTTCGAATTCAATTCGTCCTGTACAGAACGCAGTGCTTCACCAAAACGTTGGAAATGCACAACTTCACGCGCCCGCAGGAAACGAATCGGATCAGCTACCTCCGGATCTTTTACCAAGCGAAGGATGTTGTCGTACGTTGACCGGGCTTTCTGTTCTGCAGCGAGATCTTCGAACAGATCTGTTAACGGATCGCCTTTCGACTGAAATTCGCAGGAATTAAACGGGACTCCGCCGGCCGCCTGTGGCCAGATTCCGGCCGTGTGGTCTACATAGTAATTAGCAAAACCGGAATTCTGAATTTCTTCCAGCGAAAGATTACAGGTAAGCTGATGAACGATCGTGGATACCATTTCGAGATGAGCTAATTCCTCGGTACCAACATCATTCAACACCCCCGCTACAATTCGGTTCGGTGCTGTGAAACGCTGAGAGAGATACCGTATGGATGCGCCCATCTCTCCATCCGGGCCACCATACTGACTCATGATAATTTGGGCGATTTTAGGGTTTGGTGTCGTGATGTTTACAGGATACTCGAGGCGTTTTTCATAATTCCACATCCGTCAGCACCCTCCTTTCCGGTTGACTTCCCACGGCCATGGCTGCATAACCCATTCGAAAGAACGGCTCATGCGGTCGTTGGCGGTATCGATCGTGAGCGGGCCGTACTGTTCGGCGTACTGTTTCAGTACTTCTTTTCGAAGCTCCACTTTTTCCCGGAAAAAGGCAAGTGCATCTTCATCCTCCGGGTGGGTGTCGAGGTAAAGGTTCATTTCAACAACAGCAAAGCTGACCTGATCAATCCAGGCGAGCAGCTTTTCACGGGATGGCATCTGCGGCATCATAGGCACTCTCCTCCTCCCTTTCCACAGAATGGTTTACAGAGTTCCGGGAATAAGGTTCCATTTTTTAATGCAGCGGAAAGATCATAGATCTGTTCAAACCGCTGCATCGGAACGTACGCCATTGCAGGTATCATATGATCTACATGCTGCATTTTCCGCGGGAAATTCCTTGGTTCCATCTTCAGTTCCATATTGTTTGAAGCGGCGCGGCGGTTCTGCATATTGTTCGCACCGCAGCAGCCGCGATTCATACGGGATGAATCCATACCATGTTCCTCTTTCATTTTCTGTTCTTTATAGAGTATGAAGAAAATAAGAAAGTGTCAAAAAAGGCAGCGGTTTCTCTTCCGCTGCCTTTCTGTCATACTAATGAACTTTTCATCAAAACTGCATCTCATACAAATGCGCATAAATCCCGCCCTTCGCGAGCAGTTCCTTATGTGTGCCTTCCTCCGCAATTCCATTCTCCGTCAGCACCAGAATCCGCTTTGCATTCCGGATTGTGGACAGCCGGTGCGCAATCACGAAGGTTGTCCTGTCTTTCGCCAGAAGTTCCAAAGATTTCTGGACGACTTTTTCGCTTTCGTTGTCGAGCGCTGAGGTTGCCTCGTCGAAAATCAGGATCGGCGGGTTTTTGAGGAATACGCGGGCGATGGAAAGCCGTTGTTTCTGGCCACCGGAAAGTTTTACGCCGCGCTGGCCGATATCGGTGTCGTAGCCGTCCGCCAGCTCCATGATAAATTCATGTGCATTGGCCGCTTTCGCTGCGCGGATGACCTCCTCGTCGGTCGCATCCGGTCTGCCATAGCGGATGTTGTCGATGATCGTTCCCGCAAACAGGTACACATCCTGCTGCACAATACCGATCTCATCGCGCAGATCCTTTAACTTCACATCGCGGATGTCCTTTCCATCCAGCAGAATCCGTCCTTCCGTCACATCGTAAAAACGCGGAATCAGCGAGCAAAGCGTCGTCTTTCCGGCGCCGGAGCTGCCGACCAGTGCCACATAGTCGCCGGCCGGGACATGCAGATTCACATTGCTTAACACGTTTTCCTTCGACTCCTCATAGTGAAACGAAACGTTTTCAAAGGTTACTTCTCCCTGCACATTCTTCAGTGGCAGTGCATCCGGCTTGTCCTGGATGTCCGGTGCGATGCTCATAATTTCCAGGAAACGTTCATAACCGGAATAACCATTCTGGAACTGCTCCGTAAAGTTCACCAGCTTTTTCACCGGATCTGTGCAGTTGTTGATGTACAGAAGAAAGGTAACCAGATCCGCTGCCCCAAGCTTCCCACCTGTCATCAGCAATGCGCCGACAATCAGCGAAATAACGGTAATCAGCGTCGAAAAGGCTCCCATTCCCGAATTGTAAATTCCCATATAGCGGTAGCTGACCTTCTTCGAATCGACAAAACGGTCATTTCCCGCATTGAACTTACGCATCTCTTCTGTCTCATTTCCAAACGATTTGACAACACGGATCCCCGAAAGACTGTCCTCAATCTGACTGTTGATATCCGCAATTCTGCGGCGGTTTTCCTTGAATGCACTCTTCATGCGGCTGTTCATCACTAACGCAAACAGCAGCATCACCACAATAACCACAAGCGGCACACATGCCAGCATCGGATTTACCACAAACAGAATAATCATCGCGCCGATCAGTTTGATAAACGAAATGACAATATCCTCCGGCCCATGATGTAAAAGCTCACTGATATCGAACAGATCGCTTGTGATGCGCGACAACAGATGGCCGACCTTCTGGTTATCGAAAAAAGCAAACGAAAGCTTCTGATAATGGCCGAAGATCTCGTTCCGCATATCATGCTCAATCCGCGCCCCCATCACATGGCCGTAATAGGCAATATAAAAGTTACAGTACATTTCAACCAGAACCATAGCAATCATCAGAATACCGAGGCGGATAATCTCACCCGTTGCCTGCTCCAGCGGCTTTTCCACAACCGTACTCGTAATATACCGTACAATCAGTGGAATCACCAGTGTAATGGCTGCTCCAAGCATTGCAAAAAACATGTCGGTAAAAAACAATCCCTTATATGGAATGTAATACCGCGCCAGCTGGCGGATTCTTCCCTTCTCTTTTCCGGTTTCTTTTTCTTTACTCATCCTGTCCTCCCTTTCCGTTGGAAACCATTTTGTAATCTTTTCGGAACTCAGACGGTGATACGCCGCATGCCGTTTTAAATGATTTCATGAAATGCTTATCATTTTCAAATCCAACCTGTTTGGCAATTTCCGTAATTTTATCTTCTGTTTGAATCAACAGACGCTTTGCCTCCGCAATGCGGATCTCCTTCAGATAGTTCACAAAATTCACACCGGTATGTTCTTTAAACGCTGCTGAAAACAGCGAATAATTCATACAAATATGGTTAGATACCATTGCCATATTCAGATCTTTTGCATAATTTTCCCGAATATATGAAATTGCCTCTTCCATTTTTTCTTTTCCGGCTGTCTGACTTTTCAGGCTTTCCCTGTAAACGTGTATCCATTCTTCAAACGCATCCAGAAACAGATCTGCATCACGGTACTGCAGAGGACGCGGACATTTTTCCTGTTTTTCCGGCATGCGGTAAAAAAGATCCAGTTCTTTGCAGATTGCTTCCGTCACTGTCAGAAGCTGATAGGGGGAGACCCTCTGATGCGCCGCCTCAAAATACCAGTTCCGCATTTTTCGCAGCACAGTATCTGCCCGGTCCGTTGGCACCTGCAGAATAAATTTTTCCTGAAACTGTGCCAGCTCCGGCTTTTCCTCAAAACATTTTTTCTGATATTCTTCCACAGGATTTTTCTGTATAAATGCCATTTCCCGGGCCAGCAGTGCTTCCTGGTATGCCTCTGGAATTTCCATCACAGAACGATGTTCTTTTCCCACTCCGAGACAAAATCTCTCATCTTTTTCTTTCATGATCCGCTCTGCCTCCGGTTCCGGCAGAAGATACAGAACTCCTCCTTCTACGCCTTCCAGCAGAATTCCGCTGCATTTCGAAAACCGTTCCCCATTTGCCTTGCTGGTCAGCAGGATCCGGAAGCTGTCGTTTCCGATGTGGCGCCGGATCCTGCTTTCCATATCCATCCATTCTTTTTCTTCGGCCATTTCTGCATTCATCATCAGATAACGGAGCTGATTTAAAAAGCACCGTTCTTCCTCTTCTTCCGTTTCCCGGGTCTCCGAAAGCTCTCGTTCCAGATTTTCCAGAAGCTGTTCTATCGTCTCCCGCTTGATCGGTTTTAAAATATAGTCCCGAACTCCATGTTTCATCATTTCAACCGCATAGGAAAATTCATCATAGCCACTTAAAACAATAACAACAGGTTTCTGTGACAGCTCCTCCATTTTGTTGACCAGTGTCAGACCGTCCATTTTGGGCATACGGATATCAGTGAACATGACGTCCACCCTCTGTTTTCTCAAAATCTCCAATGCCTCTTCTCCGTTTCGACACTCCAGAATCTCCTCCACCGGCACGCTGCTTCGCCGGATCATCGCCACGATTCCCTGTCGAATCAATTTTTCATCTTCTACAACCAGCAGTGTATTCATTTTCTTTTTCTTCCTCTTTCTCGTCACCCTCTTGATCCATCGGAGAATATTTCCCCCTCGTGATGGGAAGATGAATGCTCACCTTCGTATAGCAATGCTCTTTTGTATAAACTGACAGTCCATACTCTGTTCCAAATTGAATGTGGATTCTGTCCTGTACATTCCGAAGCCCGATTCCATGTTTCGGCTGTGTATCTGAATTCAGGCGCATTCTTAGTTTACGTCTCAGAATTGCAAGCTGCTTTTCTGACATGCCTATTCCGGAATCTGTGATTTCAATCTCAAAGCTCTTTTCATGCTCTATTCCTTTGATTTCAATGACGGCGTCTGCATCCAGCTCCTCAATTCCATGTGTGATTGCATTTTCCACAATCGGCTGAAGAGACATCTTGGGGATATCCTGCCGATACAAATTTTCCGGTATCTGAACAGATAATGTAATTGTGAAATCATACCGCAGATTCATCAGTTCCACATAGTTCTGAATATAATTCATCTCATCCTGAACGGTTACCAGAAATTTATTCCAGCGCATATTGTAGTGCAGCATTTCACCAAGTGCTGTTACCGCATCGGAAATCGTATACTCTTCATCAATCTCAGCCATCATCTTAATGGATTCCAGAACATTATAAATAAAATGAGCGTTAATCTGGTTCTGCATTGCCCGGATTGCCGTATCTTTCAGCGCTGCCTCCCTTTTGATGCTTTCCTCGTTCTGTTTCTGAATTCTCTCCAGCATTCCGTTGATACCATAGCTCATTTCCCGCATCTCTTCTGCGCTGTAACAAACCTTTATCTTTGTTGTTCCATTGTCAATCTGACGCATCTCACACAGGACGTCATAAAACTCCTTCAGCAGGCCACGCACAATCAGATTGACCACCACAATCAGAAGCAGCCCGAAGCCGGCAAATTCAAGCAGCATTCTCTGCTGCTGTTTGATCATGTTTCCGGTTGCATCATCCAAATTGGTCAGTGTTACAAACATTCCATTGAGTTTATCGACTTTCCGAAGCACAATTGCAACGTTTTTCCGGTCAATCACCGCGCTCTGCTGACTCTCTTTTCTGTCACGGATTCCTGCCCGGAACAGAATCAGCCCCCGATAGGACTGCCATTTGCAGGCTGCCGCTGTTTTTCCGCAGTCATATAAATTCCAATTTTCATCAACAAAGCAGGCCCAGCTGCTGTCACCGGATCGATAAATTTCGGGAAATATGTCTGCCATACGCATGGATACCTCGATCACGCCAAGCCTTCCTCCGCTTTGATCCCGCAGTTCCCGTACATAAGTCATCAAATGGGAACCTTCTTTTTTTGTACCGGAGATAATATTTTTTTCCTGTATGTCAAAAAACCACTGTCCTCCGCCCTGATAGCTTCGGTACCAGGCGCAGTTTTTCATCTTTTCCTTCTGGTACAGGATCGGCTGCTGCTCCAGAAAACCATCTGCCATGGCAAAAATATGGATCTGGTACAGATCTGGCATTGCCTCCTGCATTTTATCGATTATGCTGATGCTGTTGTTTCGAAATTGCTGATAATAGCTCTCCGAGATCTCCTCTCCCCTCCTGAGATGAAGAAGATATTTTTCCAACGGTTCATACTCCTGCAGCGTATCTACAACCATTGAGCAGGCATTCGCTTTTGCATTCACCTCCGCACAGGTAAGATCTATTGCCGTTACTGCTTCATTTACCCCATGATCTATGGCATTCTTTTTGATACTCCTAAACCCAAAGCACATCATGCCAAAAAGCGGAATAAAAATAAAGATCAACGTTGTTACGGTAAATTTTTGGTTCAGTTTCAGTCCGCGAAACCAGTTTCGCATTTTTCATCCCCCAGTTTTCTTTTCGGTTCTGTAACCTTACTAATTTTACCAGTTTTTTCTTTAAAAAGCAATTTTTTCAGAAAAATTATTGACAAAAAGAGAAGACGGTACACTTTTTTTCCGTGCACCGTCTCTCTTTTCGCAAGACTCATATATGACGCAAAGCATGATTCCAGGGAAACAGCTTTCGTACCATTGTTATACTGTTGTCAGATCCCACGGTTCATAAATCTTTGGAACATCGCTGATCAGACGTTTGGTATACGCTGCTGTCGGGTGAAGAATTACTTCTTCTGCCGGTCCCGATTCCACAAATTTTCCATGCTCCATAATATAAACATTATCGGATACATAGTAAGCAAGACCAATATCGTGGGTGATGAAGATAATCGTCATATTAATCTCATCACGCAACTTCAGCAGCATATCCAGGATCGTTGCACGTGAGCAGGCATCAATCATAGACGTCGGCTCATCGGCAAGCAGAATCTTTGGTTTCAGAAGGAAAATACGTGCAATCATCAGTCGCTGCATCTGGCCTCCTGACAGCTCAAATGGATATTTGTTTGTCAGTTCTGCGTATTTTAAGTTTACAAAGCTGCAGGCCTCTGTCATCAGACGTTCTTTTTCTTCTTTCGGCAGATTCTTGTCACCGCGCATATTAATGCAATCCAGCAGAACAGAATCTACACGTTTAAACATATTGTAGGAAGCAAACGGATCCTGGAAAATCGCCTGAATTCCCTTCCAGTACTCTTTTTTCTTCTTTCCGTTCGAGATGTCTCTTGGTTTACCCTGGAAATCAATTTCACCTTCCGTTACGCTGATCAGCCCGAGCAACATCTTCGAAAGGGTTGTTTTTCCGGATCCGGATTCTCCTACGATAGAAACAAATTCACCTTCATGAAAATCGAAATCAACATGGTCTACAGCGACCGTTTTTGCATCGCCAAAGCCAAACACTTTCGTTACGCCTCTTCCGGAGAGGCATGGTTTTAATTCTTTACCATCACGCATTTGCATACACCTCCCGAACCTTTCTCTCAGACATCAGGCAGCGGTACTCTCTTCCGTTCGGCAGTTCGATGACCTCTGGTTTCATACCGCGGCAGGTTGGCTGTGCATAAGGACAGCGGTCTGCGAAACGGCAGCCCTCCGGCGGATGCTTCAGGTTTGGCGGAGTTCCCGGAATTGCAGTCAGCTTCTGTTCTCTTACACCTTCCTCCGGAACGATGATCGATCCCATCAGACCTTTGGAATATGGATGCAGCGGATCGAATACCATTTCTTTTGCGGTACCTTTTTCTACAATCTGTCCAGCATACATAACCATAATATCATCGGTTACGTTGTAAAGAAGCGGCAGCTCGTGTGTGATGAAGATCATGGATTTGATAAATCCTTTTTCCATCAGATCACGCATCATTTTAATAACCATTTTCTGGGAAGTTACATCCAGCGCGGACGATGGCTCATCGGCGATCAGTACCTTCGGAGAAAGAATGGTCGAAATTGCGATAACGGTTCTCTGTTTCATACCTCCGGAAAGCTCAACCGCATGCTTCTGCAGTACCTCCTCCGGCAGGCCTAAGATCTGAAAACGTTCTTTTGCCAGATCATAAATATCCTTTCTCGGCATTTTCGGATCATGCGCATGAATAACGTCTTCTACAAATCGGATGATTTTCTGTGTCGGGTTCAGAGCATTCATTGCTGCCTGCGGAATGTAGGCGATCTCATTGCCCAGAATATTTTTCCGGACATCGTCTGGTTTCATTCCGGAAATTTTTCTTCCATCTACGATAATATCGCCGCTGATGTAGTGAAGCGGTGCGAAATAATAGCCCATCAGGGACAGTGCCAGCGTCGATTTACCACAGCCGGACTCACCTGCTACACCGAGGGATTTTCCCTCCTCAATCTTCAGGGAGACTCCGTCTACGGCGTATACATCTTCATGAAAACGAGTTACATATTTCGTTTTCAGATTGTTTACTTCCAGCATTACTTTTCCCATAGCTGCCTCCTTAGTCTCTTAACTGCGGGTTGAATACCTGGTCAAGACCGGTGTTCATCAGGTTAAGAGAGAATGAAATAAGTGCGATTACAAGAATGACTGGGAAATATGCCCACCATGCACCGTTTAAGTGTGCATTGTACTGGGTTGCCCATTGCATCATAAGACCAAGTGTTGCAGTCTTTGTGGTTGCCGGTCCAAGTCCGATCATAGAAAGCTGTGCCTCTGCCAGAATTCCGGAGGAAATCTGGAGAATGAAGGCCATAACAACGTAGGATGCAACGTACGGAAGGATGTCGGTAAGGACAACCCGCAGCATGCTGTGGCCGGACAGTTTGGAAAGGTTTACATGGTCACGGTTTCGAAGAGAAATAACCTGGGAACGTACGGAACGTGTTGTCCACGGCCATGCGGTAATTCCGATCAGGAGTGCCACCATCATGATTCCCCTCTGAGACTCACCTACGCTGTAGGAGATGAGGATCAAGAGAACGAAGGATGGGATAACGGTGAACAAGTTGGTAAAGAACAGAATCAGGTTGTCCACAAAACCTCCAAGGTAACCTGCAAGAAGTCCGAGGAACAGTCCGATCACGGTTGCAATGATTCCCGCAACCAGACCAATTTTCAGGGATGAACCTGTTGCAGAGATCAGCTCAGTCAAAACATCACGACCAAAGTTATCTGTACCAAGCACGAAAGTCTGGCGGTTAATAACATCTTTTTCATTGATGTACTGCTTGCTGTCGATGCTCTGAACCTCTTCCAGCTCACCGGTCTCTTCATTTTTCTCGGCAATAATAGTTGGAACATCTTCTAAAATACCATCGATCTCTTTGTCAAGACGCTGATATTTTTTCTTTTTTGCTGCGATAAGGCCTTTCTGTTCTGCATTTGGGTCATATTTTTCCTCCCAGAGAGCAATCAGACCTTCTGCATCGGTAACATCGATTTCACTGGCATCTACACCGCCGTATTTTTCCAGCCATTCTGCCATCATAGAACGGTTGTCCATTGTCAGTTTGCTTTCAACGATGGATGCGGTTGCATCAACATTCATCTTATACGTTTTGCCGGAATTTACGGTGTCCTGAATCGAAAGATAGGTACCCGGTTTGAAAAAGTTTCCGTTTCCGATCATTGCCAGCGGATCTTTTGCCACAACAAGCGGATAGATGATAATAGTCAGGAGAATTGCCAAGAAGATTACAAATCCTGTCACGAATTTTCCTGAATGAAAAATCTGTTTGATTGTATTTTTCATAGCGTATTCTCCTTTCTAATCCTGCTGGGATGCTTTGACACGTGGGTCAATGACTGCATACAGAAGTTCAACAAGCAGGTTGGCCAGCAGAACCATGATAGTAATGATTAACGTACAGGCAGAAAGCAGCGGATAATCCTGGCCGGTAACTGCTGAGAGCATCGTTGTTCCAAGTCCCGGATAACTGAATACCATCTCAGCTACCAGGTTACCGCCTATCATGGTACCAAGGGACATTGCAAGACCGGTGATCTGCGGAAGCATTGCGTTACGGAACACATATTTCACAATCGTATGATCCTTGATTCCAAGGAAACGACTGTATTTTACATAGTCGGCATTCAATTCATAAATTGACATTGAACGCATACCAATAGCCTGGCCGCCGATCGTGATGATTACGATAGACCAGAACGGCAACTGGTAATGTGAAAGTACAGATTTCATAAAAGCAAGGCTCATATGCGGAATCATACTGCTCGCATAGCCGCCTGCTGCAGGTGCAATATGTAATTTCAGTGAGAAAACAAATAAAAGTACGGTTGCCATACCAAAGGCAGGTACGTTACTGATAAACAGGAATGCCGGAAGGATTGCCTTGTCGAAAACACCTTTCATGTAAGCTGCAATTGCACCAAGCAGGTTACCAAGAATCCATCCAACAATAATGGCCGGAAGCTGTAAACATATGGTCCACAGAACCGAACTGGAAATAATATCGGATACGGTACGCGGATACTGGCTGAAAGAAATGCCGAAATCACCGCGAAGTGCATTTTTTACCCAGGTAAAAAACTGGACATACATTGGTTTGTTAATACCAAATTTCGCTGCATAGTCTTCATATACTTTCTGAATTGCAGTCGCATCGGTCATACCTTCTACCGATTTGGACGCAATAGTTGAAACCGGATCGCCCGGCATCAGACGCGGAAGAATGAAGTTCAGCAGCACTGCAAAGACTAACGTCAAAAGATACCACATGATCTTCTGCGTATAATACTTTTTCATTCCTTTCATAGAGGAACCCTCCTTCTGATTTTGCAAAAGCGGCCGGAGCACCCCGGCTCCGGCCGCCTCTGTTACAATTCAGTGTGTGCTTTCTTTCTGTTTGGCAAATCAGCCGTCAATCAGTTCCAGATTGTACAGTGCTGCTACGCCATAACCATCGGTGCAGTCCATCGGAGGAACATTGGTTCCATCGTCTTTCTGCGGATAGTTGGTCCATACGGACTCGTTTACTTCGTGGAATACCTGCGGTCTGTACATCAACGGTACACACGGGCAATCTTCCAGCATAATCTTGGAAAGTTCTGTATAGTAATCTTTCAGTTTTGCATCATCGGTCTCATGAGGAATTGCTGCAAGGATTTCATCTACACGGTCGTTCTGATAATGACCGAAGTTACCACTGAAGTTAACCTCAAGATCGTTGTAATCAGAGCTCATGAAGAAACGGCATCTCATGTACGGGTTGGCAACTGATGTACCAGGACCGGACTGCATGGTGATTTCGAAGTTTCCGGTGCTGTAATCCGTGCTGTAGTTTGCTGCTTCCGGGAAGTAGGTCTCAATGTTGATACCAATATTCTTTCCTGCTGCTGCTACGATTTCAAGGGTTGCATTCCAGTCAGACCATCCTGTCGGGCACTCAGCCTTATAGGAAAGGTTCTTTCCGTTGTACTCACGGATTCCGTCTCCGTCGGTGTCTACGATTCCGGCATCGTCCAGAAGCTTCTTAGCACCTTCTACATCGGCATTGGACCACTGATACTCTTTTAAGGCATCCTGATCCACCATAGCCTGCTCAGCATCGGTCGGGTTCATGACAGAACGCGGAACATCTGCGAAAGTAGGAGACTGTCCGGACATTGCTGAAGAAATAACCTGATCGTAGTCAACTGCCATAGCGATTGCCTTACGAACAGCTACCTGATCCAGTCCTTCTACTTCTGTATTAAAGAACAGGGTAGGCATTGTCATACACAGCTGATACGGTGCTTCATCAACATAGGTAGAAACCGGAAGATCCTGCTCTAACCACAATTTCTGAAGGTCTGTGATGAATATCTGTGCCACATCAATATCACCATTCTGGAATGCGGTGGTAGCTGCTGCGTTATCTTTAAAGATCGGGTGAGAAATATATTTCGGAACCGGAAGCTTACCCCACATGGAATCTGCCTGTCCCCAATAATTATCATCGCGGATCAGAACTACGTTCTGGTCATTGTCAAAGTATTTTTTGTACGGTCCGGAAGTTACCAGATCGTCCATCTTATCCATTTTAATTGCTTCAGCATCGTTGTTGTTTCTGTCAGCTACGGTCTTTAAATAATTTTCCTGCATGATGTAGAGCATCGGCAGATATCTTTCCGCAAGAACCGGGTTAACTGCTTCGCCGGAGTCATCGGTTGTCAGTTTGAAGACTACGGTACTGTCATCCTGTGCAACAACATCTGCAATGTAGCTCTTCATTTCAGCGCCGGTAGAAGAATTGTAATCTACATGTGCATGATAGGTAGCTGCTACATCTTTTGCAGTAACCGGTGTGCCGTCATTCCATTTTGCGTCAGCTTTGATTTTCACTGTGATCTCGGTACGATTGTCGTTCCATACTGGATCTCCGTCTGCAAGCAACGGATACATTTTTGCATCCAGTGGATTCCACATATAAAGAGTTTCATAAACAAGTACACGTGAAGCATCGCCCTGTGCTATAACCATTGCATTGTTTGAGTTTGCGGACATTGGGTTGTAATCGTTGACGGTACCCCACTGCTGTCCTGCGAAGTAAAGAGTTTCATTTCTTGGAAGCTCTCCTACCACATCATCTGAACCTGTGGTATCTTCGCTGGAAGCATCTGCTGTGCTGGAAGATGCTGCTGTGGCATCGCTTGATGCATCTGCTGTTCCGCTGGAGGATGCTGTTGCTCCTCCGGATGAACCGGTGCTTGTACTTCCGCTGTCTCCACATCCAGCAAGCATCGTTCCTGCCATTGTCACTGTCATTAACAGTGCAAGGACTTTCATGTTACGCTTTTTCATACTTTTTACCTCCTTAAGGTTTTCGTTCTTGCTTGATGAGTTCATTATACACAAAGGCTGTTAGAAAAACAGTGTCTATTTTTTGTTTTTGGTGTTCTTTTTTTGTTTTGTGTTGGTTGAATTGCTCGTTTTTCCCTTTTTAATCTCCTTTGTTCTGCTCATTTTTCACATATCCATTTTCGCAATATCTGCACTGTTTCGTCATTATGATTATTTGTACCATTTTTCCGTCTTTTCCGACATTTTTCCGTTCGCTTTTTCCATCTGTTTGTGCTATGATGAATATCGTATCAATTTCAGGAGGTTTTTTCTATTATGAATACTGTTTCTCATAAGTACCGACAGTCAGCGCTTCTGCTTCTGACCGCTGCGATCTGGGGTTCTGCCTTTGTCGCACAGCAGACCGGCATGGATTATGTCGGACCTTTTACATTCAACGCGGCACGAAACCTGCTCGGCGGACTTACGCTTCTTCCGCTGATTGTCTTTTTCTCCTCGTGTAAAAAGCGAACCCTACCTCCAGATGCTTCGTCAGAAAATGGCACACAGTCAAAAACGCTCTGGGCGGGCGGTATTCTCTGCGGCATCGCACTGTTTGCCGCCTCAGCTCTGCAACAGATCGGCATTCAGTACACAACCGTCGGAAAGGCCGGTTTTATCACCGCACTTTACATCGTCCTTGTTCCGGTCTGCGGCCTGTTCCTCCGAAAACGAGTACAACCGAAGGTCTGGCTCGCAGTTCTCATTGCCGTTGCCGGTCTCTATCTGCTCTGCATGACAGACGGATCCTTCTCTTTGCAGAAGGGCGATCTTCTTGTGCTTGCCTGTGCTCTCGGATTTACCATACATATTCTGGTTATTGATCATTTTTCTCCGCTTGTCGACGGCATCAAAATGTCCTGCATTCAGTTTTTTACCTGTTCGATCCTGTCAGCTGTCTGTATGGCCCTCTTTGAAACCGTAAACGTTTCCAACCTTCTGCACGCCTGGATACCGATTCTCTATGCCGGATTTCTCTCTTCTGGTGTCGGCTATACCCTGCAGATTATCGGGCAGAAAGGATTAAATCCCACCATGGCTTCTCTGCTGATGAGCCTGGAATCCGTTTTTTCCGTTCTCGCCGGTTGGATTTTCCTTCATCAGGCACTCTCCGGTCGCGAGCTCTCCGGCTGTATTCTGATGTTTGCAGCGATCGTGCTGGTACAGCTTCCGGGCTTTTCCAAAACCAGCGCTGTTTCCTGATGCCATTCCTTTTTCAGTGTAAAAAAGATTCCTGTTTTGCGAGCTTCTTTCTTACGACAGCTTGCTTTGATGACATAATTTCCCTCCGCCGCAGTGTGATCCTGCCCGGAGGGCTTTTTTATGCCTTCCGAAAATTTAACCGAATCTAGTAAGTCCCCTGCTTCCATTTCGAATATCCGCTTGCCCAATATTTTCATAGCATAAAAATACAAAATTCTGCATATTGATTGCAGGATTTTTTAATTCGTGCTACACTGTTTTTATTGTACCAATAAGCACTTATTTTATTAGGAGGTTCTGTCATGCCCGTTTTTGATTTCAGCAATTCCCCGGAAAAAGCAAAAGTTTCCGAATGTACGTATACTGTTTTCCGCACAAACGCACCGTTTACTTCTCCGGATCAGCCGATCCTAATTCTGGATACAAAAGAGAAGGCTTTCCCGCATCATCCCTGTGGTATTTTCACAAACCCATCCAAACGGACCTCGTTTGAATTTAAAAACGAAGAAGAAACCTTCATCGCCGATATTCTCCAGATTGATGCCCGTTTTGTCAGCCTTTTAAAATGGCTCGGTGAAAACCATATCAATGTCCGCCTTTCCGGCACACAAACATCCGACGGTTATGCAGTTTACAAAATCCGCGAGATCGCTTTCGGTGGCGGCGCAAAGCTTTCGGCTGAGGATGGATTTTTACAGTTTATGATTGAGCGTCTCCTCGCCAGCAATGCACCGGAAGAAGAAGTTGAGGATGAGGATCAGGAGGAAACCGGTGACAGCATGAAGCTCACCAGCATCCAATCCATCACTGATTTTATGAACTGTGCCGGAAGAACGCTGCCGGACAATATCCGCCTTTGGGCGCGTCGAAATCTCGCTGTTGCCCGATCCCACGAGGTTTCTCCGGAGGAGCGGCGTCACGCACAGCGCGCTCTTTCCATGATGATGAATATCCAGTGGAAAAGCAATTATTTTGAAGCCATTGATCCGGTAGAAGCACGCCGGATCCTTGATGAAGAACTGTACGGCATGGAACGCGTGAAGCAGAGAATTATCGAAACTATCATTCAGATTAACAGGACTCATACGCTGCCGGCCTATGGTCTGTTGTTGATCGGTCCTGCCGGAACTGGAAAATCACAGATTGCTTATGCCGTTGCGCGTATCTTAAAACTGCCGTGGACAACACTCGATATGAGTTCAATCAATGACCCGGAACAGCTGACCGGAAGCTCCCGCATTTACGCAAACGCAAAACCGGGAATCATCATGGATGCTTTTTCCATGGCTGGTGAATCCAATCTCGTCTTTATCATCAATGAGCTCGACAAGGCTGCCTCCGGCAAGGGTAATGGAAACCCTGCAGACGTTCTGCTGACCCTTCTTGACAATCTTGGTTTCACCGACAATTACATCGAATGTATGATCCCGACCGTCGGTGTATACCCGATCGCAACCGCAAATGACAGAGACCAGATCAGTGCTCCGCTGATGTCCCGCTTCGCTGTGATCGAAATTCCGGATTACACACCGGAAGAAAAGAAAATCATTTTCTCCCGCTATGCACTTCCAAAAGTGTTAAAACGCATTGGCATGAAAGAAAATGAATGCATTCTGACACCGGAAGGACTCGATGCCGTAATCTCCTGCCACGAAAACACAAGCGGTATTCGTGATCTTGAGCAGGCTGCTGAGCATATCGCAGCAAATGCGTTATATCAGATAGAAGTCAACCATGTTTCCTCTGTTGCCTTTGATGCAGAAATGGTACGTGAACTGCTCTTGTCCTGCTGATCTGCCTTATTTTCTATTTTGAAGGCGTATCAGGGTACGGCGAAAACCAGTGACGCAACAATTCACGCTCTGTGGTGCTGAAATTTTTTGCATTATTTTGGGGTGTGCTGTAAAATAGTTTCCTGTCCCATCAGTCTGTACTTTCGGGCAGGGAACTATTTTATTTCTCCAGATATTTTCACAAAAGAAAGCCCCTGACACTTTCATGTCAGGGGCTTCCTTTCGATCAATTCAGAAAATTTATTTCTGCGGACCAGCGGAAACAAGTGCTTTACCAGCAGCGTTTCCTTCATATTTTGCAAAGTTCTTAATGAATCTTTCAGCCAGATCCAGTGCTTTTGTCTCCCACTCGGAAGCATCAGCATAGGTATCGCGAGGATCCAGGATAGCCGGATCAACGCCCGGAAGTTCAGTCGGAACTTCGAAGTTGAAGTACGGAATAGTCTTCGTCGGAGCTTCGTTGATAGCACCGCTTAAGATTGCATCGATGATTCCACGGGTATCACGGATGGAGATACGTTTTCCGGTTCCGTTCCAGCCTGTGTTAACCAGGTATGCTTTTGCTCCGCTCTTCTCCATTTTCTTAACAAGCTCTTCTGCATATTTGGTTGGGTGCAGCTCCAGGAATGCCTGGCCGAAGCATGCAGAGAAGGTAGGAGTCGGCTCGGTAATTCCGCGCTCGGTTCCTGCAAGTTTTGCAGTAAATCCGGACAGGAAGTAGTACTGAGTCTGCTCTGGTGTCAGAATAGATACTGGCGGAAGTACGCCGAATGCATCTGCGGACAGGAAAATAACATTCTTAGCTGCCGGTGCAGAAGAAATCGGGCGAACGATGTTCTCAATGTGGTTGATCGGATAAGATACACGAGTATTCTCGGTTACGCTCTTATCATTGAAGTCAATTTTGCCTTCTGCATCAACAGTAACGTTCTCAAGCAGAGCGTCACGTCTGATTGCATTGTAGATATCCGGCTCAGACTCTTTGTCCAGGTTGATAACTTTTGCATAGCAGCCGCCCTCGAAGTTGAATACTCCGTTGTCGTCCCAGCCGTGCTCGTCATCACCGATCAGGAGACGTTTCGGGTCTGTGGAAAGTGTTGTTTTTCCTGTTCCGGAAAGTCCAAAGAAAATTGCGGTGTTCTCACCGTTCAGGTCTGTGTTTGCAGAGCAGTGCATGGAAGCGATGCCTTTCAGCGGCAGATAGTAGTTCATCATGGAGAACATACCTTTCTTCATCTCTCCGCCGTACCATGTGTTGATGATAACCTGCTCACGGCTTGTGATGTTGAATACTACTGCTGTCTCAGAGTTCAGACCCAGCTCTTTGTAATTCTCAACTTTTGCTTTGGATGCGTTGTATACAACGAAATCCGGCTCGAAGTTCTCAAGCTCTTCTGCTGTAGGTTTGATGAACATGTTAGTTACGAAATGTGCCTGCCAAGCTACCTCAACGATGAAGCGGATAGCCATACGGGTATCTTTATTTGCACCGCAGAATGCATCTACAACGAACAGTCTTTTGTTGGAGAGCTCTTTTTTTGCGATCTCTTTTACTGCTGCCCATGCTTCCTGGGTTGCCGGATGGTTATCGTTTTTGTACTCATCAGAAGTCCACCATACAGTATCTTTCGAATTCTCGTCCACAACGATGTATTTGTCTTTCGGTGAACGGCCTGTATAGATACCGGTCATAACGTTAACTGCACCAAGCTCTGTCTCCCGGCCTTTTTCATAGCCTTCCAGCTCTGGTTTTGTCTCTTCCTCAAATAACTGCTCATAAGAAGGGTTGTACACAATTTCTGTGGTACCGGTGATGCCATACTTTGTTAAATCGATCTGTGCCATCTTGTAATTAACCTCTTTCCTTTGATAGTAATACTGCTTCATTCTGCAAAATGCAGAAATTTGAAGGTATCCTTTTTAAGAAACCGGACCAGCCGGCCTCTTCTACTCTAATTATACATAAAAGGCCAAAAAAATCAACTGAAAATCTTCCGTTTTTTTACAGAACGTGTCCCAAAATCTGTAAAAATTTTATAAACTTCGATTTTTCGAAATTTTCTGACAGTTGCACTTTTGTACACTTCATCCTGCAAATTGACATTTTTTGATTTTTTATGTTATAATATTAATAATTATGTTCGGAAAGAAGTTTCTTTATGTATTACGATCTGACCCGCGGGAAAATCTCCCGCTCTCTTATCCTGTTTGCCCTGCCGATGATCGCAGGAAATCTGTTGCAGCAGTTTTACAACATTGCCGACACCCTGATCGTCGGACGCGTTCTCGGAAGCAATGCGCTCGCCGCCGTCGGCTCCTCCTATACGCTGATGACGTTTCTGACTTCCATTTTTCTCGGCCTGTCGATGGGCGCCGGTGCGCTCTTTTCGATTTATCAGGGACGAAAAGATCTTTCTTCTTTAAAACTTTCGATTCTCCACGCGTTTCTGCTGATCCTTGCCGTTACGCTCGTGCTGAATCTCGCTGTTTATGCAGGCATCGAGCCGATCCTTACGTTTCTTCGCGTCCCGGATGAAGTCCGTCCCGGCATGCGGACGTATCTTCTGATTATCTTTGCCGGCCTTATTGCAACATCCGTATACAATTTCTTTTCCTGTATGCTGCGCGCGCTCGGAAACTCTTCTGTGCCGCTGATTTTTCTCGCTGTCTCTGCTGTGCTGAACATTGCACTGGATCTGCTCTTTGTCGCTGTACTGCCGTTCGGCATCGCAGGCGCGGCGCTCGCTACGGCTCTTGCGCAGTATGTGTCCGCCGTCGGTATTCTGCTCTATGTGCTGCTCCGCTGCCGCATGTGGCTGCCGTCAAAAAAAGAATGGCGTTTCAGCCATTCCATTTTAAAAGAGATTCTGAATCTTTCTTCGATGACCTGCATTCAGCAGTCGGTCATGAATTTCGGCATTCTGATGGTACAGGGGCTCGTCAACAGCTTCGGTCCGGCGGTCATGGCGGCATTTGCGGCCGCTGTGAAAATTGATACCTTTGCCTATCTGCCGGTGCAGGATTTCGGAAATGCCTACTCCACTTTCACCGCACAGAATTACGGGGCCGGAAATCACGAGCGGATCCGGCGCGGCACGAAAGATGCTTTTGCACTGAGCGCTGCTTTTTCCATCGTCATTTCTCTGCTTGTCAATCTGTTCGCGCATCCGCTGATGCAGATTTTCGTGAAAGCATCAGAAATGGAGGTCATCGCGATCGGCGTACAGTACCTGCGGCTGGAAGGCTCGTTCTATCTCGGCATCGGATGGCTGTTTCTGCTGTACGGGTATTACCGCGCTGTCAAACGCGCCGAGATGTCGGTTGTTCTGACCGTCATTTCGCTTGGCATGCGTGTGGCGCTGGCATACCTTTTCTCCGCCACGGCGCTTGGCGTTGCCGGAATCTGGATCGCCATTCCGATCGGCTGGGCACTGGCTGATATGACCGGACTTTTCTTCCTGCGGCGTGCATTCCGATCGCAGAAGCCTGCATAAGTTCCGAATCTTATATCGCAGTACGGTTTTCTGCGGATAAACTGCGGAACTGCCCCGGCGTCTGGTGCATGCGTTCCTGGAAGACTCGGTTAAAATAGCTGATATTTCGGAATCCGCAGTCGCTCGCAATCTTGCTGATCGCCTCCTCGGTGGAAAGCAGCAGCCGGCAGCTCTCGGCAATCCGCAGGTTATTGACATACGTCACGGCGGAAATATGCATAATCGACTTAAAGAAGCGGCAGAAAGCGCTCTCACTCATATGAAACTGGCTCGCCAGTTCCGCGATTTCGAGATCCTCACAGAAATGAGCATTCATGTATGTGAGGATCTCTTTCATTCTACTGACACGGTAATTCGTCGAGGCATCCGTTTTTCCGCCGTTCTTTTCTGCCGCACTGTAATATCCCTGCCAGATTTTCAGAAGTTCCGCTTTTAACAGCAGCTCCCAGCCCGGTTCTTTTCTTTCCTGCAGATTTCGGATCTCCTGCATGGCCTGTGCCGTTTTTTCTGCAAGGCGTGTCCCCCGCTCTGTCTTGGATGGAAAACGGATCTCAGAGGACAGCACTGGTTCGATATACTGCTGCTGGATCCGGTCAAGCGATGTGCCGGACAGAAAACGCGGCTGGAATACAACGGCAAGAAACGTAAATTCCTGTCCGTCGATTCCCTCTACCTCATGCAGACGGTTTGCATTGACAAAGGCGGTCTCCCCTTCCCGCAGGAGAAAGGTCTCGGTATCCATATGAAAAACAGCTTCGCCCTTTACTGCATAAAAGAGCTCCACTTCCTCATGCCAGTGGCAGTACACCCGCACGGTACTCTGCAGGTCTGTCTCGAAAACGTGAATGCTCAGCGGAAAAAGCTCATCACCGTGGGGCTGTGTTTCTTTTCGGTAATTCATCTGTGAGAGCATATTTTTGTCTCCTCTCTTGTTTTGCTCTGCTGTCCCAATTGTAACACGAACTTTGCGATTCCGGCAAGTTTCCATGTTCTGCCGGCGAATCGCCCTTCCATGACCGTATTTTTCCTTCTTAAATGATAATAATTATCATATTTTATCAGCTTATTGACATTTCTTTTCATCCGCGCTATATTTTAGATACCCCGATAGGGTATGTGATTTCAAATTTTTCATCAAACTCCAGGAATACAGTCCGGCACGCTTTCGTTTCGCTGTATTCCCGGAAGAAAGCAGGTATTGTATGATTAAAACAGTCTTAAAAATTGATGGTATGATGTGCGGCATGTGCGAATCCCATATGAATGATGTAGTCCGCAAGAGCTGCTCTCCAAAGAAAGTAAACTCTTCTGCAAAAAACGGCGAGACCGTTGTCATCAGCGAAGCACCGCTCGATATTCCGTATCTGAAACAGCAGATCAAGGACATCGGATATGAGCTGGTTTCGTATACGAGTGAGCCGTATGAGAAAAAGGGATTTTTCCATTTCGGACGATAAGCGGATTTCATGCCCTTCCTTTTGCAGTTTGTGCGTCGGAAAAAAGCACCGTTTCAGAAGTTTATTTCCTTTTGGAAATCTGCCTCTGAAACGGTGTTTTCTATTTTTTATCTATGATTTGATCAGCCGCAGCAGCATCCGCAGGACGGCGGCGTTTCTTTCTCCTCTTTTTTCGGAGATTCTGCGCCCAGATCGTACCAGGTCGGGTCGATGTCGAATCTGCGGTTGTTTCCAAGATAGATCGGATGGGTCGGGTCTGAGGACAGGTAGGCGCGCTCGGTCGAAACCTTCCACTGTGCATCCCAGTCAATCTTCGGAAGTGCCAGATCGTAGTGTGTGCTGGCGCGGAAGCCGTCTTCCTCTCCCTCAATTCTTCCCTTGGCGTCTGCCGGCGGCACGGCAAAATCTGCAAAGAAGGTGTTCACACCGTCGAAATGGCCTTCGTTGCTTCTGGAGAAGGAACTGCGGTATACCGCGTTGTTGATATTATCGAAGAGCCAGAGATTCATCTTGTCAATCTCTTCCCGCAGCTCCACCGGATACAGCTCCGGCGCGCCTTTTTTGTGCCATGGGCGGAAGTTGACCTCGAAATAAGTGGTCAGCCAGTTGTAATCGTTGTTGACTACCTTTCCCGTCGTTGTGTCGATCAGCGCCGGAACGGTCGTTCTTCCCTGGTAATCATCATCAGCACGGTAATACGCCTCAGAGAGGAACTGATCACCGAGCACCGGGTCGATGTTGTTTTCATTGTAAACGTATTCCCAGCCAAGGTTTTTCTCATGCGGGGCATGTTCTACCATATTGACGGAAATCTGATCTTCCAGGCCCTCCAGCTCTCTTACGATCGCCGCGCGGTTGGACCAGTGGCACAGCTTTGCCCAGACGAGACGGTATCTCTTATTACCTTCTGCCTTCAGATCGTTTTCACCGTCGCCGAACGGAGTCGTGAAGTGATTCGGCTGTCTGCGGAAATAGCCGTTTTTGTCGATCTCCGATACGGTTTCTTTTGGTCTTACGCGGATTTTTCTTCCATTTACAATCTCATAATCATAATTCGCCATTGATTTTCTGCCTCTCTTTCGCATGTTCTATCGAATGAATTTTCAAATAGGAAAGCTTTTATTTTCCTATTATTTCGCTATGTTTTCTATGCAATTATCATACCATATCTGTCTGGTTACGTCTAATTGCTAATTCTTTGGAGTGGCTATAGGATTTTCTTATAGTAAAAGGCCAGTGCCGTATTCTCTGCAAATGGGCACTGGCCTTGTTTTCGGCGCTTTTTGTTTTTCAGATTTTTCCTTCCCGGCGCAGATACGCCAGAAAGCCGTTGCATCCCTCCACGACATCGCGGTACGTCGCCTCAAAATCTCCCGTATACCACGGATCCGCAATATCGCGGCCGGAACCGGTGAAGGAAAGAAATTTGTAAACCTTTCCATCCGGATCATTTTTCAGCATCCGGTTCAGATTGCGGATATTCGCGGTATCCATGCCGATGATGTAGTCGGCGCGCTCGTAATCCTTCCACGTAATCTGCTTCGCGTGATGCGGCACGAGCGGAATGTGCTCCTCGCGCAGTTTATTGACTGTCCCATAGTGCGGCGGATTGCCGATCTCCTCACGGCTGGTGGCGAAGCTGTCGATTTCAAAATTGTGGGCAAGGCCGAGGGAAGTTACTTTGTGGGTGAATACGCTCTCAGCAAGAGTCGAGCGGCAAATATTGCCGTGGCAGATAAATAATACTTTTATCAAAATGTAAATCCTCCTAAAATGAACTATTCTGCCCCGATTTGCTCCGATTTATCCCGCCTGTTTTCGGGGCGTAACAGCGTTACTCTGTCACAGATTTCCCAAAGCAGTGCAAAATGGAGCAAGTTACGGCAGGCTGTAGTAGTAAAATGGTAGTAAAAATCACGGTGTTTTACTACCGTAAATTTTCATTTTGTCTCATATAAAGGAACGTTACATTACCAACTTCATACAAACAAAACACACTTAATCGGTATTGCTCCCTAACTTTTTCTTGGACATACATACATCAACAAAATACCTTCCATAACTATCAAGTGAAATAATTTCACAGTCAACGGACACCGAGATTGTTACACCACCTTGTAGCTGATTATAAATTCCAAATCTTTCCTGTATGTATGGTTCTTTTTCAATTCGCTCTGCTACACCTTCTTTCAAAAAACCAGCGGTAGAAATCAATAACCCCAATCTAATTAAATTACTGATTGAGGCTGAAATTTGAAATGGATCTCCAAGATCACATAATATGTCATTATAATGATACGGCATTGCATTAAGATAATATTGCTGACTTCCAGATTTATATAACCTTACATGAGAAGTCGTAACTTCATTATAATCATATATTCTACGCAAAACCTGTGCATCTAACGGTTCCATTTGCTTAACCGCATCCACATAAGAGCGGTGGACCTGATGAACTTTTCGATTATCCATTGCCTTTGCCAACATTTCTTCATACATTTCTCTTAATTCTTCTTCATCATACGCATATCTCAACGCCTCTAAGACAGGTCCCGCAATTTTAACAGGAGGAACTTGAAGATTTTCTTCAGGAATATCCTTTATTTTCTCTTTCAAATCATCTTCAAATGCTTCTAATTTATATTTAAATGTCAAATTGGCTTTTTTTACAGGATATAAAACCACATTATTGAAAAAACCGACAACAGTAGACAAAGCTCCATCTGTTTGCTTTGCCGTTTCTGGAATATTTTGTTGAATAGCATTAGATATTGGTTCAATAATTTCAGGTAAAACTGAATTCTTTATATCACTCATTCTTTTTCCTCCTTGTTTATCGTTAAGCTTTATGCTTATAGTCCGAGATACTTTCTAGAAAACATCCTGATACGAAATACGGGTTATTCTCATCGCCAATTTTTTCAATCAGCGTAGCATCTCCGTCAATTTCAAGTACTTTGAATGTATCATCTACAGAAAACAGAAGCCCTTCATTACTCTTTCCTTCGGTGTGAACTCTATAAATAACCGCCGACTCTGCTTCTCTCTTTTTTTCATCCAGTTTCTTGCCAATTTTCTTTGCAACAGCCTGTCCACCCAAAACAGTGCCACCACCTATAACAATTCCACTACCCAAAATCAATCCAGCAAGTTTCAAAGGTCCGCCTACTTTTTTTGCGGCAGTAGTCATTACTTGATACCATCCCAAATTACTCATATAATTGATCCTCCTATGTATCTCTGAAACAAGGCAACTTCTACCATTAAAATTATGTAACAGGCACAATAATCCAATTACCATTGTAGCATACCCGTCAACAATTCTCCACAGAAAAAACGCCCTGCATCGCAGAGCGCCTTTCTCATTCTTTATTATCACACCACCCGGAACATTTTCTGGGTCACAGGCTTCTCGCCTGTAGTCTTTTCCAGTTCCCTTTTGGCAACATTCAGTTCTTCCATGCGAATCATCTCGTCTTTAGCATCCTCCAAGCCAAGGTGGGTGTAGGTGTTCATGGTCACTCCGATGTCTGAATGCCCCATGAGGTACTGGAGTGTTTTCGGATTCATTCCGGCTTTCGCCATATTGGAGCAATAGGTGTGGCGGCACACATGAGGCGTGATGTTTGGCATCTGTACCTTGTAGATGTCGTTATACCTCTGCACCGCATGGTTAAATCGGTGCTGCCAGTGCATTGCCACTTCCGGCATTCCGTCCTTGTCTAAATATAGGAATCCGCTATAACCATCCACAAACTTCTCGGTCTTTGGTGTTGGTCTGTCCTCGATGATTGCTCTGAAACAATATGCCACATCCTCTGTAATAGGAAGTTTCCTTGTTCCGGCATTGGTCTTGGTGGATTCGATGATATATTCCATTTTTGATGTCCGCTGAAGCTGATGGTCGATGGTAACTATATTGTTCTCCAAATCAATATCCTTAATGGTGAGTCCGCAAAATTCAGAGATTCGCATTCCTGTGTGAAACAGGATGTAGAATGCTTCGTAGTATTTGCAGTACACATTATCATCCCGGACAAATTTGAGGAACTTTCGCATCTGGTCTTTCGTGACGGCTTCTCGTGTGACTGTATCATTCACAACCACTCCGGCAAGCTCAAATCCGAATGGATTCTTGACGAGGACATCATCGTCCACAGCCATCTGAAATGCCGGCCGCAGGACTCCTCGCACAGTCTTGACTGTACTGTAGCGTTTACCATCACTCTGTAGTTTGATAAGGAACAGCTTTGCATCGGAGGTCTTAATCATGCCGATCTTCTTCTCTCCAAAAGATTCCTTCAAAAGAAGATTTCGCACAAAACCATAATTCATTTTGGTACTCGGCTTCACACCAGTTTTGGTAGTCAGATAACGATCTACAAGTTCAATGACAGTCAGATTCTTTCCTGTAGGGTCAAGCTGACGGTCAAGGTCATATCCTATCTGCTTCTCCATCTCTCTGAGAGAAAGGCATGGTTTCTTGCCAACCGGAAGTTTGTCAGTCGGCTCAAGCCTCCAACTGTATACGAATTTCGGTTTTCCATTTACATAGTATTTGAACTGATATTTTCCATCTGCTCGAATGGATTCCCCTCTACAGAGATTTCGGTTCTTTTTATCTCTTCTGCTGGGTGGTCTTCCTGTACGTGCCATTCTTCAATACCTCCTTTTCATGCGGATGATTCTGCAGCCACAGTTCCAGTTCCGAACGAATGATGAGCCGCCTGCTGCCATACATGGCAAGGAACGGAACCGTATCCATGCCATTCATTAGCTTCCAGAACTTTCTTCTACTCAAGCTAAACAGGCTGATAGTCTCCTCGACTGTCAATGTTTCTTTCTCTTCTAATCTTGGTCTTTGCATTCACACATCTCCTCTATACCACCATTTTCCAGACACTCTACGATGTAATTTTCAAACAAATGCCTCACAATAAGGTATCTATTGCCGAAGTAGAGTGCAAATTTGTTGATATTATTTTCTGCCAGCCTTCTCATACTTTTGATACCGATACCGAAGTAATCCGATGCCTCCCGAATGGAAAGCATATATTTTTTATTGATAGGAATGCTACCGTTCCTGCCCCATGCGCCTTTGTTTTCTTCCATTTATTGTTCCTCCTTATAATAGCGTGACTTCTCGGGTCATCGTATATTCCCGTACTATTCCCAAGAAGTCAACTACTATTAGCAGATAAAAGAAAACTAAATCTCCGAAGATTGCTCAATAAAACTCTCAAATTTTGTTCGATTTATGAGATAGCGGTTTCCACTAAAATCATAATCCATATAAGAACTGCCAGCGGAATAGAAATTCCTGCATATTCCAGATAGTTCAGTGCCTCTTTCATTCCCGGAAGAAAATGTCCCAACATAATTCCTATAAGCATACAGATAATTACCCATACAGTCAGGTAACGCTGGAAAAAACTAATTCCTGAATTTGATTCTTTCTTCATGATATCTGCTCTCCTTAAATTATTTACAACAATCCCCGTCACCGCATCCAAGGCAAGTAAGGGATTCTATAAAGTGTTTGTAATTCATCAATGTCTCACAATTCAAAGAATAGTGATGCCATTTTCCTTCCTTACGATCATTCACAAGGCCGCATCCTACCAGTATCTTCATATGATGGGATAAAGTTGGCTGGGTAATTTTAAATCTTTCCAAAAGTTTACACCCGCACTTTTCTCCATCCGACAGCATCTGTACAATTTCCAGCCGGTTCGCATCGCCCAAAGCCTTGCATATCAAAGCCACATCCATTGCATTCATATTGACACCTCACATTGATCATTGTCTATGTTCAATATAATATATACATAGATATTTGTCAATGTATGTATTTTAAAAAAAGAGAATCAAGTTTTTGATTCTCTTCATACATTCATTATAGCTTTTATCATCCATTTTATTTGCCCCAAACAGCCGCTGCATTCGACCTTACAAGCAGTTCTTCCACAGGCAGACCAATCGGACAAATATCATGACAAGATAACGACTTCCCGCATCCCTCAAAATATTTCTTCTTATATTCAGCAGAAATCTCATTCAAATGAGTGCTTTCCTGTTCTTCATTCAGAATCCGAAATGCGTTGACTGCAGCAACAGCGCCTGCGAAAGTCCCATTTGCAGAGAAGTTAGGACACACTTCAAGGCAGCAGCCACACATCAGACAGCGTGCCGACTGGTATCTCGGTTCATGTGTCCACGAACTCATATAAGCTTCACTTTCAAGCCAAAGGTTCAGTTTTTTCAAATTTTCAAACAGATTTGACCGGTCAACGATCAAATCTCTTACAAGCGGAAATTTGCTTAAAGGTTCCAAGGTGATTGTAGAACCTTTTAACATATGTAGAAATGTAGAGCATGCCAGCCTCGGACGTTCGTTAATCAGCATGGCGCAAGCCCCACATTTTCGCACCATACAGCTACATTCCCAGCTGATGGGAGTAACTATAGTTCCTGAGTTATCTTTCAAAGGAGTTCTACTGTTCAATTCCTTTAGAACAGTGGCAACAGAGCTGTTTTTGCTTCCGTCAAACTCAAATTCCTGCCAATAACTGTCTGATTTCTGACTCTCCTGCCGCCTGATTCTTATTTTATATACCAAGTGAATCACCGCCTTTCTGGAACAGGTACAAAGGAAATCTGTATCTGCTTTCCATCAAATCTGGCTACCGTTGTTTTAAGGTAATCATCGTCATTGCTCTTCGGATAATCCTCCCGCCAGTGTGCACCACGGCTTTCTTTTCTTGCAAGAGCACTCTTTAGAACTGCCATGCCAAGCAATGGAAGATTTCCTGTCAGCGCTTGTACCGTTTGAATCCCATTTAACAACGTATTCTCATTTCTGACAACGCCCATAGTATCCTGCATCACTTTGTTTAATTGCTTTATTTCTGAAATTTGAGACGTTGGTGGAAAATCTATCTGTGTCACACAAGATAGATCTACTACATCTGCCTGTTCACATGCTGATTTTGCCGCAACACGTCCTCCGTATAACGCTCCTAACAGAGAATTTCCACCAAGACGGTTGGCACCATGATATTGGGCACAGCATTCTCCGGCAGCGTAAAGATTCTGAATCGGCGTTCTGTGCTGCTCATCCACCAGAATGCCTCCCATAAAATAGTGAATTCCCGGTAAAACAGACACCGGTTCCTTTCGTATATCTTTATGCAGATAGGTCATACAATCGTCTGCCAGACCAGATAGCTTATTTGAAATAATCTCCTCCGATATTTCCGTCATGTCAAGAAATACCTCTGATTCATGGCTGACCTTCCATATCTCTCTGGCGGTAATATCTCGTGGCATCAGATTTCCAAGCTCCGGGTATTTTTCCTCCATGAAATACCATTGTTTTCCATCTTTCATGGCAAACAACCTGCCACCTTCCCCTCTGGCCGCCTCGCTGATGAGCATGCGTTTTCCACCACATTTCACAGTTGTCGGATGGTACTGGATCATCTCGCCATTTGCCAGAGGAACACCAAGCCGGAACAATTCTGCGGTGACTTCTCCTGTATTGCTCAGCGAACCCGTTGTATTTCCAAACAATCCGTGCATACCACCGGTGGCAACAATAACCGCATCCCCCGGTAATTCCACAGTCTCCTGACTGTATTCATCCCTGATTACGCAGCCACAACAAATATTGCCACACAGACGAAGTGTTAGGAAAGAATGATGGCTGAACCGTTCTACCATACCAGATGCTTCTTTCCTGCGAACAGCGTCTATCATAGCTGTCATGATCTGCTTCCCGGTATCGCTCTGTGCAAAAGCAGTCCTTTTCTTTTTCTGCCCGCCAAAATTCCGCAGATCCACATCATCATAGCCGCTCATGTTAAATTGAACTCCAAGTTTTAACAGCCAGTGCACCAGCTCCGGTGCTGCCTGTGTCATTCCCCAAACTGCATTTGGGTCTGCCAGACCGCAAGCCGCCTTTATTGTATCTGTGAAATGTTCTTCGGGACTGTCGTTTTCATCTTTTGTATTCAAAGCTGCGTTGATACCGCCCTCCGCCATAACAGACTGCGCCCGCTCTGATGGAAAGGAGGAAACCAGTTTTACATTGCATCCATTTTCCGCTGCCTGCAAAGCCGCTGAAAGTCCTGCCAGTCCAGCACCTATAATAATAATTGTCTTACTCATAGATATTGCCACCCAATATAATAGAAAATAACTGCGCCCGCTATAAACAGAAGGAGCACCGAAAGAATCAAATAAATATCACCCCTTCGTTCTTTATAACTGATGATTCCCAGCGATACGAGCAATGGGCGGATATTGATAAAAATATGAACAAAGATCGCCGCCACGAACAAAAGCTGAGTTACCATCTTTACCGTTGTAAAAGGGAACAAAATATATGTCCCATTCTGCACCTTTCCAAACAAGCCAATATGGAAGAACAGCAGGATCAGTATTGCCAGCCCACTGGCTCGTCTCGCCCAGAATATGGCGTTCTGTTTCAGATACATTTTTCCGGATTGCTTCGCTGTCTGTAAACTCTGAACTGTCAGGATGACACCAATCACCGTATGCACAACAAGAATACCAACACCAATCCATGCAAGAAGTTTCCCTGCGCTACTTCCAACTCCGTTCAGCATAAAGCTGCCCATGATTCCATGAATCATAAAAATGAGAAGCATTAAAACAGACAAAATCGTATTCCATTTTCTCATAAATTCCCGCTCACCTCATTTCTTCGCTGTCCATAATCATATAGTCCATCTGTGTTAGCGTTGTAACGTCAATAAAATCATCCGATGCCAGGAATACATCATACTTTCCACTTACCACTCTTGATAGCATCATTGTGTTACTGTACTCTTTCAGATCTACGAAAAAACCGGCCTGTTTCAACCTGTCACAGAGTTTCTTAGCATAACTGACAAGCGGATAATCCGTCTCAGATACATATAACCGAAAACTAATGTCCGTTTTCATGAGATCTGTTTCATTTGTTTTCGAATCGTCCAGTGCCAATTCTTTTAATTTATTCCGGGTGTTCTCGTTGTCGAGACCATCTGACATCATATTAATACCGAGAACATAAGAGCCTTCCAACTGTGCGGAGGCTTGAGCCGCCTTTTTTGACTTCGGTGTTGCTCCTGTGACTGCGTCAATCATAGAAGGCGGTGAATGTAAAATGACACCAAAACCTACAAGAAAAACAATCGTAACAACTAACAGAATCAGTTTTCGTTTCACATTTCCACCTCATTTCCTATTTTTTCAAAATTCTCATTGCGTTCAAAACAGCAATTATGGTAACGCCTACATCACCAAATACAGCTTCCCACATTCCCGCAATACCAAGAGCGCCAAGAATCAGGAACACACTCTTAATCCCAAGAGCAATCACTATATTCTGCATGACAATCTGTTTTGTCGCTTTTGCTACTTCAATCGCGTCCACCAGCTTAGACGGTTCATCTGTCATCAGAACTACATCTGCTGCTTCAATGGCCGCATCCGAACCAAGCCCACCCATTGCAATACCAACATCTGCACGGGCAAGGACAGGAGCGTCATTGATACCATCACCAACAAAAGCCAATTTGCTTCCCGGTCTCTTTTTACTATCTAAAAGCTCAACCTTTTCCACTTTTTGGTCAGGAAGCAGCTGTGCATAATATTCATCCAACTGCAATTCTTCTGCAACGGACTTCCCAATTTTTTCATCATCACCGGTAAGCATGACTGTTTTTTCCACGCCGATATGTTTCAGGTCAGAAATTGCTTTTTTACTGTCCGGCTTCACTTCATCTGTTATCAAAATACATCCTGCATATTGACCATCTACAGCCAAATAAACTTTTGTACCTGCGTTTTCACAGGTTGTGTACTCTATACATTCTGTATCCATAAGTTTCGTATTGCCAGCAAAAACTTTCTTTTCCCCTGCCATTACACTGATTCCATATCCTGAAATTTCCTTATAATCAGAAATCACTGACTGATCAATTTCTTTTCCATAAGCAGCAAGAATGGATTTTGCAATAGGATGGTTAGAAAAACTCTCTGCCTCTGCCGCATACTCCAGAACCTGTTCTTTTGAAAATCCATTTGCAGGCAAAATATCCGTCACATTGAAAACACCTTTTGTAAGTGTTCCGGTTTTATCGAACACAATAACGCTGACATTATTAAGTGCCTCTAAATAATTGCTTCCTTTTACAAGAACACCTCGTTTAGATGCTGCACCAATGCCGCCGAAGAAAGTCAGCGGGATTGAAATAACCAATGCACATGGACAAGATACCACAAGGAAAACAAATCCTCTGCGAATCCACTCTGTCCAGCCTCCGCCAAGAATGATCGGTGGCAGAATCGCCAGAAAAGCTGCTAAGATTACAACCACAGGTGTATAATAACGTGCAAATGTAGTAATAAAATTTTCTGTTGGTGCTTTTCGGCTTGACGCATTTTCCACAAGATCAATAATCTTTGAAGCCGTAGATTCACCAAATGCTTTTGTTGTCTTAATCATTAAGACACCCGTCTGATTCATACAACCGGAAAGTGCTTCGTCTCCTTTATGAACACTTCTCGGAACTGATTCTCCTGTTAAGGCCCTTGTATCCAGCATAGAATCTCCATCCAATACCACACCGTCTAATGGAATTTTTTCACCAGGCTTTACAATAATAATCTCACCAATGGAGACATTTTCTGGAGATATGGTAATCAATTCCCCATTTCTTCTTACTGTAGCAGAATCTGGACGTATATCCATTAAGTCTGATATAGATTTTCTGGAACGCTTAACAGCCAATGACTGAAAAAATTCACCTACCTGATAGAATAGCATAACAGCAACTGCTTCTGGATATTCACCAATGACAAAAGCCCCAATCGTAGAAACACTCATCAAAAAATGTTCATCAAATACACGCCCCTTTGAAATGTTCCTCACAGCCTGCCATACAACATCTCCACCAAGAATAACATAAGAAACAATGAGAAAAGCTAACTCGATAGGCAGTGGCACTTTCGCAAAAACAGTCAATGCCATACCAATGGCATAGATTGCTGCACCAGTCGCTAAACGAACTGTCAACTTCTTATCCTCATTGTTATAGGATTCATTGGCCTCCTGCTTTTTTTCCGGTATATAAGATTCCTGTACAATTTCAGAAACTTCCACATCTGGCTCATGGCTATGAACAATCGTTTCAATCTGACTGGCTATCGTATCTGCGGCTGTCTGAGTAACATTGATTGTAAGCGTCTGCTTCATCAGATTTACCACTGAGGATTGCACTCCATCCAACTCTCCGACTTCTTTTTCAATTTTTGCGGAACAATTTGGACAGTCCAACCCTTTTAATAGAAATATGCGTTTCATGATAATCTCCTTATAATTTGTTTAATTGTTCAATTACTCAACTATAATGTTAAAAAATATTATTTCTGCCAAAGATGCTCAAATCCCTTGTCAATAATCTCTTTCACATGATCATCTGCCAGTGAGTAGTAAACTATCTGTGCTTCTTTACGGAATTTTACCAGATTCGCAAGGCGTAATGCCTTTAACTGATGCGAAATTGCAGATTTTGTTACCCCCAGTAGCACTGCAAGATCACATACACACATCTCACTCTGTTCCAGAGCGTGTAAGATTTGTACTCTGGTACCATCTCCAAATAGCTTAAATAAAGAAGCCAACTGGATATAATCATCTTTTGGCTGCATCTTGGATTTCACATCATTCACAATATCCTCATGAATTACATCGCAATTACAAATATAAGACGTTTTTGGCATATATTCACCTCCAAATAATAATAGTTGAACAATTACTCAACTATTATTATACTTATTTTTAAATTCATGTCAATAAGCTGATGTTAGTTCCCCATAAATTTTACAATTAAAACCAGCTCTTTATTCTTTTCTTAATCTTTTTTCCCAGTATACCGTTTTGGCTTTCTTGTCACACTTCCAGTAAATTCCAAATTTGTAACGCTGAGTTTATATGTAATTGTCATGGTTTCCATATTTTTTAGAACACATACCATTTCATTCGTTAATTCCGGCAAGCGTTTTAAACACGGAAGTTTCCTTTTGGCATTTGCATATACATGTCTTGCGTCAAAATAGAACTGATTATTTGTAAGAATAGATTTTTTTTCATTCTTATAAAAATCCTTGGCCGAAAGTCTTGTCTCCACTCCTGTTAAATGTAGAAAGTGATCTATTGGAAAAGAAACTTCAAAATATTCATCTCCACAAACATACAGAAATGTTTTACCTGCCAAATTTTGGAAATATACGATTTCCGCCTCTGTAATACCTTGTCGTATTGCGTTTTTCTTATCTACCTTTGTTGCCACTTATACCTCACATGCAAAAAAGAGTGTGGCATTAAACCACACTCTTCTGAGAATTACTTTTGTAAAAGAGTTTTCTGCTGGTTGTCAGCCTCGGTACCCAGTTAAGATACCCATAACGACGTGAAAATCATTAAGTCCCCCACGTGGACTACAGCTTTATCCAAGCTACCAGGCTCGATGCCCAGTTAAGACATCTAATGAGATGGAAGTTTACCCTGCTCCATCTGCAGCCCAACTTTTAATGATGCTCTTACATCGAGAACATTTCTGTTCTTGCTTTTATTATACTCAATCATAAAAAAATCAACACAGATTAGCAAATTATATTATTCCGATCCGATCTTCCAAAGGTGTAAATAAGGTGTAAATTTTACGTTTCTATCCAAGAAGCCCAATAAAATCAAGGCTTTTGCCCCGTCCCTTAAACACTGCCGTGGCAGATAAAAAGTACTCTAATCATAGTTTTGTTTCTCCTTGTTTTGCCCTGAAGTGCCCTGTTTTGCAAGGGTTTCTGGGGATTTGTAAAATGTGTATTTTTGCTGAACTCCTGGCAAAATAGAGCAAGATGGAGCAAGTTATTGCGGGCTGTTAGTAGTAAAGTTGGTAGTAAAATGGAGTTGGCTTACTACTAAGGATTATATATTATAATCTGCATATACTGAAAGCATACTCTCAACACTCTTCACAAAGTTCTTAGAATTATCATCAAACTCGTACTCTCCAAGTATGGTATGATACACATTTCCCGTATATTCTGTAACAAAAATTGCATCGTATAACTGTTGGATTTTTTGTTCAACAGTAACTACACTCTTACCTTCTTCCACTTCAAAGGCTTCATTTCTATTCAGCAATCGTGTAGCCAACCATTTTCCCTTATCAGAATCTTTATAAATATCCATAAGTGGTTTCGAACTTTTTCCGCATACAAATTGGTTATATAACGATATATCAACAATTTTTAGTCCTACAAGAATTGGAACCACATACATCAATAAAAGTTGTCTTCCTTTCCCATCTGAAAAAGAAAAATCAAATTTTTTACTCTCATGTGTAGGCTCATATGCTGCTGTTTTCACTTGTCGATAAAAACGAGTGGCTTCACGCAACTCCATATTATATGTATCTATTACTTTTCGACATATTTTTTCTAAAACATAACTAGATTCCAACCCCATTTCCCTATAAAATGCAGTTTTATCTGCTGGTGGCAAGGATATTCTCATATCAAAAAATCTGTCTAAATATCTGCACGCATCAAATGTATTACCATAATAATGCTTTATTGTATGTTGTAGCTCACCTAAATTAACAGAAAAAACAAACGTAATTCTGTCATCATATAAATAATGTTTTATTCTTTCTAATAATTGAACAGCATAGCTTGGCTTACATCTATCCAATTCATCTATGAAAACCACTAACCGATTTCCTCTTTCAACTAACAACTCCGTAAAGAAATTTTTAATATTCTCGTGTAAATCTTTTTCTTCTTTAATCTTTGTAAGCGGATTATCGCTTTTTAATTTTTCAATAATACCGTTTATATTTCTACCAGTAAGTGCCTCTAACACAGACCCCGCCAACTTGAATGCATTGCTATTATCATCAAAAGCATAATTTATTCCTAACTGCTTTATTATTTCGTACACCAAAGAAAATACCGGGTCTGTATCATTATCATTTTCCCATGCGTCATAATAAACTGCCACATCATAATTCTCTGACATGTCTTCTGCTTTTTTCGGAAATGGAAGTGCGTATACAATACTTGCTTTCTTTTCATCATCCATATCGCTCATCGGATTTTTTGCATTTATTAGCAACATAGATTGTTTCACAAAAAAAGTCTTTCCACTCCCCCATCTGCCATCAATAGCAATAGAAGAATCTCCTTCTTGTGCTAATATCAAATCATAAAAACGCACTAAATCTTTGTTTCGTTTCAATAAATCTTTGTCCAATGTATGTATCAAATTTTCTTCTGTAGGAATCAATTCAAAACTATTCATGCCCATTTCCCTCCTGTAAAATATCTTGCAACTGTTTATTTCGATTAATAATTACATCCACAATATATTCTAGAAACTTAACATACTGTTCTGGTTGCAACTTTAATAACTTTTCAACAGTATCATATTTATCGTTTTCTAAAATTTTCTCTATGAATGCACTTCTATAAATACTACCATAAACTAGTTTCGTAAATTTAGCATGCCGTTTATAATACACATTGGGTATATCATAGCAATGTGCCATTCCTCTATTTACATTCGCCCCTGGCCATGTTGGAATTATGTTCCCTATATCATAGTAGTGTTCTAAAAATCCTTTTATTTCCGGTAAATCGTTTACGTCACTAAATTGTGGATAATTCTCACTTAAAAACTTATCGGAATAAAGGCGCTGTCTCGTAGCCCCCTTTTCATCTTTCACCATAATATCCGTCTTCACATTATCTACAAATAATTGTCGATAATAAATAAAAACCCCAATAGCATATACTCCTCTAAAAGAAAATAATACATCCGGACATTCCCAATTCAGTTTTATGATTTTATCATCATTATATTTTTCAACAGTTTCTCTCTTATAAAAAAATTCTTCTACAGATTGTAATTTCATCTTTAGCACTTCCTCCTTAAAATATAGCATTTATATTATACTACTTCTTTTGATAATCCGCCACAAATTCAATTTCGGCAACATTGTAAAAAACGCCCCAGCCTAAGCCAGAGCATTGCCTATCTTCCATTTTAAATTACCTTAAACATCTTCTGCGACATCGGTTTCTCTTTCTTCTGCTCAACCTCTGCCTGTGCCTTTCTAAACTCTTCCATCCGTTTCAATTCTTCCTCAGCATCATCGAATCCGATATGTGTGTACACATTCATTGTAACCGATATATCCGAATGCCCCATGAGGTACTGCAGTGTCTTGGGATTCATTCCCGATTTTGCCATATTCGAGCAATAGGTGTGTCGGCATACATGAGGTGTAATATTTGGCATCTGTACTCGGTAAATGTCATTGTATCTGCCGACCATATGATTGAATCGATGCTGCCAGTGCATTGCCACAAGTGGCATTCCATTATCATCATAAAATAGGAATCCACTATATCCATCTATGGTTTTCTCCACTTTCGGTGCATTTCTATCCTCAATGTTTGCCTGAAACATCTGTGCCACATCCTCCGTGATTGGCAATACTCTTGTTCCTACATCCGTCTTTGTGGTTTCTATGATATATCGCATATCTGATGTTCTCTGCAACTGATGGTCGATATTCACAGTTCTGTTCTCAAGATCAATATCCTTTAGTGTCAGTCCACAAAATTCCGATATTCGCATTCCCGTATGAAAGAGTATGTACACCACTTCATAGTATTTACAGTACACCACATCGTCATGCACAAACTTTAGGAACTTTCTCATCTGGTCTTTGGAAATTGCCTCTCTTGTGACTGCGTCATTTACCAATACCCCGGCAAGCTGAAATCCGAAAGGGTTCTTTACCAAAATGTCATCATCCACCGCCATCTGAAAGGCTGGTCGCAACACTCCACGGATGGTATGAATGGAACTGTAGCTTTTCCCATCTTCCTGCTGCAACTTGATAAGAAACAACTTTGCATCGGAAGTTTTCACACTTCGTATCGTCTTTTTACCAAATGCTTCCTTCGCAAGTAATCTCTGCACTGTTACATATCCCTGTTTTGTGCTTTGCCTTACTCCGGTCTTTGTTTTCAAATATCGGTCTACCAGTTCACATACTGTCATCTGTCCGTCCACGATATTTACAAGCAAATCCAAATCTGTATTTACCTGTTTTTCCAATTCACGAAGGGAAAGGCATGATTTCTTGCCCTTTGGAAGTTTGTCCGTAGGCTCCAGTTTCCAACTGTATACAAAATGTGGTTTTCCATCAATATGATATTTATATTGATATTTTCCATCTGCTCTTACGCTTTCTCCCGGTCTTAATACTCTGCGTTTGGAGTCCCGCCTTGTCTGTCCTCTTCCTGCCTTTGCCATTATACCCGTCTCCTTAGTTCCGGATGGTTACGCAGATACCTTTCAAAGGCTACACGAAGAATCAGCTTGCGTTCTCCGTAATATGCCAGAAAATCTTCTCCATCCGTATTATTCAATAAATCGTAAAATTTTCTCCGGCTCAAGACAAAATATTCAATTGCCTCTGAAGGATTCAAAATATCCTTTTCTGCTAAATCTGGTCTTGCCATAAAGCACTTCCTTTCTGCCAAAAGTGGCTGTTTTCAAGGGTTTTCGTGGTCATCCTATGTTCGCTCTTATGCCCTGTAATAGCAACTACTTTCGGCAGATAAAAGGAACTATATTTCTGAAGAACCACTAATAAATTCTTCAAACTTCGGGCGGATGATCAGGAATCTGTTTCCACAGTACACCGCCACCGTTCCAAGGTTATCCTCTGCAATTCTTCTCAGTTTCTTTATACCAATATTAAAATAAGCTGCTGCCTCCTTGATGGTGAGCATATACTTCGTAAGCGCCAAGTATTCCTGCGGATTTTCAAATCCTTAGATTTCCCCTATAATTGCAGCTGATAGATACTTAGATTATTTCACTACAATTATGGAGGATAGGTTATGGCAGGTACTCGCAAGACCCGCGTTCCGATGGTGGAACAGATCAGACTTATCAATGAATGCCGTCAGAGCGGCATGACAGATGCTGACTGGTGTCGTGAAAACGACATTGCAGTAAGCACCTTTTACAACTGGGTCAGCCGTTGTCGGAAAACAGCAGCGGATCAGATCCCAGCGGCGAATTATGGTCATCTTGAGGTTCCACGCCCGAAACAGGACGTGGTTCCCATTGACATTGTTCCGGAACAGCATACCGCATCGCAGATGCTAAATTCGAACCTTGACAATCCACATACGATTGAAGTTTCTATGAAGGATATCACAGTCCGCATCAGCAATGATGC